>Ga0209269_1000239_pt1 | contig 67145 bp, 52 predicted proteins | sample MTBAKMMethaMetaG_FD_187455 | JGI IMG/M metagenome (GOLD analysis project Ga0209269, IMG submission 187455) | Enrichment culture microbial communities from Arthur Kill intertidal strait, New Jersey, USA, that are MTBE-degrading - MTBE-AKM (Arthur... | ecosystem: Environmental > Aquatic > Marine >... | reverse complement strand
GATCCACTGAGATCACGATGATGCCTTTGGCTACCGCTTCTTCCAGCGTCGCGTTCAAACCATTTACATCACCAGGATTGACCAGGATCGCGTCCACACCCTTGTTGATCAGGTTCTGCAGCTGTTGGATTTGACCAGCTACATCTGTGTCGGCTGATTCAATTACCAATTCGGTAGTGATGCCCTGATCCATGTACTCTTTGTTCACTTCGATCAGCTCGGCAATCATCTGCGTGCGATATTCGCTCGAAATGAATGGGTTCGAAATACCGATCGTGAACACTTTCTTCTCTGGTTCAGCCGATGCTGCGGTTGGCTGAGCTTCAGGTGCTTGTGTGGCTTCCGCTGGCTGTTGTTCAGCGGGTGCCTGAGTAGGTTCAGCAGCCTGAGGAGCGCACGCTACCAATACCATCGAGGCAATCAGGATCATTGAAACAATGATCAGGATTGACCGAAAACGACGAACTTGATTAAACATGTCTTATCCTCCAAATTATCTTAGTTTTCTACTGTCATGGTTGAGACGGTTGAAATATGAGTTTCCCTTTTATTCACCTCCTGGTTTTGTGAAGAATCAATGGTTTATGTTGTCATTCATACTTTCTTAGATGATGTATTATTGAAAAACCAACTTGGTTATGGTTCAATTCATCACCCAAATCAGATGGTCTTGCGCTAAGAAAATCGCTCCCATAATGCCGGCTTTTGATCCCAACGAAGAATACTTGATCACCAGGTGTCGGGTTGCCAGGGGAAGTGACCGTTTTAAGACCGCCTGGCGAATGGATAACAGCAATTGGTCGCCCAGCTGCGTAACCCCGCCACCCACAATGATATGACTGGGATTGAAAAAGTTCACCAGGCTTGCCAATGTCTCTCCGATAATCTTCCCACTGTTCTGAACAATTTCAACAGAAGCCCGATCCCCCTCCCGAATTGCAGCGCCGACATCTTCTGCGCGCAGTTCACCATTGCGTTCTTTATAAATTCGGGCAAGAACCGGACTGGTTCCGGCTTGAACTGCTTTGGTGGCTGCGTCCGCGATCGCCGGACCTGCGGTTACTGCCTCAAGACAACCAATATTTCCACAACGGCAAACTGGTCCATTCTTGTCAACGCTGATATGACCAATATCGCCAGCACAACCACTTGCCCCGCGGTGTATTCTTCCATTTGATACAACACCCGCGCCAATACCGGTTCCAATTTTGATAAAAATGAAATGGTCGATTCCCCGCGCATCACCTACACGCAGTTCCCCATTTGCCATAATATTTACATCGTTGTCGACCACAATTAATGCTGAATGTACAATTTGCTGAAAAAAGCTTCGAATTGAATAGCCTTCCCAGGCTGGCATCAAAGGAGGAGCAACCAGGATCCCTTTTGAGAATTCAACCGGTCCTGGTACACCAACCCCAACACCCAACACCTTTTCCGGTGTAGCTCCATTCTTTTTCAGCAACTCAAGCATGATTTCTGTGCATCTTCCCAGCACGATCTCCGGAGGAAACCGCACATCAGTAGGCTCTGAAGCGATTTCAATTACCTTGCCGCAAAAATCAGCCAGGGCAACATCAATGCTGGTGGCACCAATATCCACACCAACCAAATAGCCAAGCTCATTATTCAAACTTAAGAGTCGCGGCCTGCGACCACCTTCGGAAGGACCTTCTCCAATCTCTTTTATCAAACCCATACCCAATAGCCGGTTGATCTCCAAAGTTGCTTTTGCCCTGGACCAACCAGTGATCCTTACTACCTCAGGGCGTGATATATTTTGGCGCTGCCTGAGCGTGCGAATAATTTCACCCTGTTGTAAATCAAGTACAAACGGTGAACGGATCACATCACTTACCGGTTTGCTGGCATTATTGGTCTCGGTCATATCAGTATGTGTTTGTCCTTTGATTATAAAATTTTCAACTTTTGCTCTGAGGAAAACTTAATAATTAGTTTAGCACACATCTTTAGCCAATAAAATACATAAGTTGTGTTTATAAATTAATAACTTATGTCTTTTTTAAACATAAGTGCTGATTTTTCACCGGAGGCTGAGAATCTAGCCTCCGGTGATGGGATTAACATTAATTAATCGTTTTTTGAATTATTTGACCGCTTTGTTTTTCTTTGAGAATCAGTTTGGTTTTGCCATCTGGCATCTTTTCCTCTTTTATTAAGAAGTACTTCTCATCGAAATCTACCAGATGTTGCCCCTCTTCTTCAATTGTGCTTCCTCGCCATATTTCAAGTTCGACAGGCTCCCATTTCTTACTCACTGCAGAACGGTAGCAAGCATCTACAATGGCGTTAACGATATAACCATCGTAGAAAGTCTCCATTGGCTGCTCCCCTTTTTCAAGAGAATCTAACATATCCGCAAACATGTGCGCATAACCCAATGCATGGACCTCATCACCAACCGGGAAAAGCCAGCCTGTGTCGCTTTCGGCTTTTTCAGCCACATAACCTTCCTGACCAACGGCTGTAAACATTTCGAAACCCGTGCGCAACCAGTGATTCAACCAGACAGTGCCTTCTGTTCCCGATACTTCATCCCGCAAATCCATACCACCCCGGAATGTCCAACTCACCTCAAACTGGCCAATCGCTCCAGTAGCATACTTAACTAAACCAACAGCATGATCTTCCGCCTCGATAGGATGAACCTGGGTATCCGCCCAACACATGACTTCCACAGGGCGAACATCTTTTCCAATAAAATTACGGCTAATTTCAATACAATGGCAGCCCATATCCACAATTGCGCCACCACCCGACAACTCTTTGTTCCAAAACCAGGAACTATGCGGTCCGGGGTGAGTTTCTCGTGAACGCGCCCACAAAATTTTTCCCAATGCGCCTTTCTTTACCGCATTTAGCGCTTTTAACGTTTTAGGGGTGTAAACGAGATCTTCAAGGTAACCGGCGAAAATACCCGCTTTCTCGACTGCCTCGAGCATTTCTTTTGCTTCAGCTGCATTCCGCCCCAAGGGTTTAGTACAAAGAACTGCCTTTCCCGCTTTGGCAGCTTCTAAAACTGCCGTCTTGTGCAGGAAATTGGGAAGACCGACTACAACCAGGTCGGTTTCAGGATCATTTACTGCCTCAGAAATACTGGTTGAATAACGAGGGATACCATATTTTTCAGCAAATTCTTTGGCTTCTTCAATTGTCCCAGCGCAAACCATCTTGATTTCATCGCGACTCCGCATTCCAAGTAATGTACTGGTATAAAAAGAGCCGATTAACCCCGTCCCCAACATAGTGATCTTACGCATAAAATGCTCCTTTGAAATATTCTTTTTTCTTATTTCTTCTTGGTCTTACAATTAATAGACTTATGGCAAATCCAGACCAATTCCTGCATAATAAAATCCCACCCAAAATCCAAACAACTTGACCCTTACTACACGCTTCTATCTCTGAAATTGCTACGAATGTTCGTACATTTATGAGATTATACAGAATTCCTTTACTGATTGTCAATAAAAATTGACCCTCAAATCGGATTTAGTGACAAAAAGCACATTTTGTTTGACATCCATTTATGGGGCTTTTATAATCAACAAATAAATGTACGTACATTCGCAAATTAATACCGGGTAGGGTTTAATATATGACATCACTAACTTCCAGACAGCGTGTATTAGTATCTCTTTCTCACGAAGAACCAGATCGAGTACCCATTGCTATAGGCGGTGGCTCGTACGGTTTGGTGGACGAAGTTTATCTCAATCTGGTTCGTCTGCTTAACCTGGATCAACCGGTGAAGCCATTCCGCCACGGACACAATATCTCATACATGGATGATCGACTTCTTGAGAAACTGGGTACAGATATTCGTTATATTTATCCGGGAGACTCTCCAAGCAGTCCCAGTGAGCAAACATCTGATCCAAATACTTTTTTAGATGGGTATGGTCAAATTTGGAAGCGAGCTGTGCCTTATTATTACGCGGATGAAGGAATATTGACTCACGCAAATAATATTGATCAAATTGACAACCTTGTTCGCTGGCCGGATGTCAATGATGCACGCTGGGTCAATGGAGTCGCTGAAAGGGCTGAATTCTTAAGAAATTCGACAGAGTGTTTTCTTGCTGCCCGTATGGTAACTTCCCATGGACCTTTTCAAACCGCATGTGACCTGCGCGGCACAGAAAACTTTATGTTCGACATGATGGAAAACGAAGAATTTGCATTGGCTTTATTGCAGCGAATCTCCGATACATTAAATGGCCTCATTGCCAATTATCTGGCAGCATGTGGACCCCATGTTGATATGATTGAACTTCCCGGGGATGATTACGCAGGAAATCAAAACCTGATCATTTCTCCTCGGCTGTTTCGTAAATTCATTCGCCCTATCCTTGAGCGCCTGGTAGACACAATCCGCTCGATCCGGCCAGATATTAAGATCATGCTCCACAGTGATGGAGCAATTGAAAAATTGATTCCCGATTTCATCGAAATTGGTATTGACGTACTGCACCCTCTTGAACCGTTACCGGCGAACGATCATGCCAAAATAAAACAAACCTACGGAAAAAACATTTCCTTCATTGGGGGTATTGATATTTCTCATGCATTACCTGGCACTGCTAAGGATGTAGAACTGGAGGTTGCTCGTCGAATTCAATTACTGGGAAAAAATGGGGGGTACATATTAGCTCCATCCAACCATATTCAGGCTGACGTTCCTGCAGAAAATGTGGTTAAATTATGTGAAGCGGCACGCAGATTAGGAGCGTACCCAATTCTTTAGAGCGGAGATGCTTTAATGAAAGTGGCGATTTCCATTGACGACTTGAATATCAATCGGGCTGACCAGAACAGTCCACTGCCCCTGTATCACCAGGTCTATACCGATTTGCGCAATATTATCCAATCTGAAAAACTGACTCCCGGAGATATGTTACCTCCGGAATTGTTACTATGTGAGGCATATGGAGTCGGTAGACAGACTATTCGCCAGGCAATTTCAAGATTGGTGAATGAAAATTACTTGGAGCGATTCTCTGGACGGGGCACTTTTATTCGGGATAGAACAAAACGCAGCCGATTCTACCTTGACTGCAGCACCACACAACAAATCACAGACTTAGGGATGAAAGCCCAATCTAAAGTGCTTAAGCAGAACCTGGGGATCATTGATGAAACAAGTCCGACTTGCTTACAACATAAACTGGGCAGCCCATGCCTTACCCTCACCCGGTTAAGATTTGCAGATCGCCAACCTTTCAGTATTCAAGAAGCTACTATTATTACTGAATTTTGCCCGGGCATAGAAGAATTTGATTTCAGTGTCAATTCCCTATATAGCGTATTGATGACCGAATACCATTTGATGATTGCTGAAATTCATCACACTGTCAGCGCGGTGGCAGCAACTGATTTGCATGTCGAACTGCTTAAGGTGCCATTGGCAGCCCCCATTTTGTTAGTCCGAACGGCAGCTTATCTGGAAAACGGCGAGGCGATTGAATCTACGATCAGCCACTATCGAGCTGATCGTTATGAGTACAGCACAACTCACTCGTACAGCGAAATGGATAATTAATCATCGTCAGAAAAAACATTGGGATTTCCTCACAAAATGTGAGGATTTCTTAAATTAACATCTATTCTGGATTAAATGTAGTTAAAATAATATTAGCTTGCATCGTAAAGCAAAGTGAAAATAACAAAACCATTTCTGCCAATTATCTCGATAAAATATATTGACATCGAATTGAATAACAATTAACTAAGGAGAAGAAAATGAGAAAGTCAATGCTTGTAGTTTTAATGCTGGCCATTTTGGTCGTCAGTCTCACCGGCTGCGCGCCAAAAGCAGAGGAGCCAAAAACCGAAAAAGTAGTTTACTTGATCAACGGCGCCTTAGGCGACAATGCTTTCTATGATTCCGGTAAAGCCGGTTTGGACCAGATTGCCGCTGAATTTGGTCTGGAAACCCGCACTATCGAATGTAACTTTGATGCCGGTCAATATGAGCCATCTTTGCAAGCGGCTGTGAATTATGCAGACGTCATTTTTGTGATTTCCTACGGTTTCGAAGACCAGCTCAAGGAATACGCTGATAAATATCCAGAAAAAATCTTCGTCAACCTGGATACCGTTGTTCAAAATGAAAAGAATACCATAACCTCGGTAGATTTCATTGAAGAAGAAAGCGCTTACCTGACGGGTGTTGTCGCGGCGCTGACCACATTAGATACAAACATCCCCAATGTCAATGAAGACAAGCTGATCGGCGCTGTGGGCGGTGATGTTGACCCGGTCATTCAGGCTTTTGTATTTGCCTATACCAATGGCGCACAATCCATCGATCCGGAAATCAAAGTGGAAACCAAGTATCTGGGATCGTGGGACGATACCGCGAAAGGTAAACAAGCCGCTTTGCAGCTCTATGATATGAAAGCAGATGTGGTCTTCCAGATTGCCGCCGCGGCGGGTATCGGTGTGCTGCAAGCAGCCGGTGAACGCGGTCTGTATGCTATCGGCGTGGACACCAATCAAAACGACATTGTCCCCGGCCATGTAGTTGCCAGCGATATCAAAAACGTTGGTCAGGCAATTATCGATGTGTTCAAAACCATTAAAGACGGTTCATACCAACCCGGCCAGGTATTGGAGTACGGTCTGGCTTCTGGTGGCGTAGATGTAGATTTTGCCGCTCAAGAGCAGGTCTTACCGCAAACCGCTATTGACAAGGTCAATGAAATCCGCCAGCAGATTATTGACGGAACCCTGGTAATCGAACGCTATACCGGCGAATAGTTGCCTCGCGGGAACGAAAGGATCATTGCCGTGGTGGATAACATTATTGAAATGAACAACATTGTTAAAGTGTTTCCACCCAGTTTGGTTGCGCTTGACAATGTAACTGTTGATTTTCGTAAGGGAGAAATTCACGCGATTGTTGGTGAAAATGGCGCCGGCAAAAGCACGTTGATGAAAGTCCTTTATGGAATGGAAGAGCGCAGCGCTGGTGAAATTATCCATCGCGGCAAACCAATTCACTTTAAACAACCTGGTGACGCCATTGCCAATGGAATCGGCATGGTGCACCAGGAAATTTTGTTAATTCCTGAATACACCGTTTGGGAAAATGTTGTGCTTGGAGTGGAACCGAAAAACTTCTTTGGACGTTTAGACGCGGCCAAAGCCCAGCAGCAAGTTGCCCAAAAAATTGATGAGTTTCAATTTAACTTGAATCCCATCGCCAAAGTTGAAGACATTTCTGTTGCCGCACGTCAAAAAGTAGAAATCTTAAAATTGTTATTCCGAAACGTTTCAGTGTTGATTCTGGACGAACCCACCGCGGTTTTAACCCCCCAAGAAATCCCTCAGCTCTTTTCTGAACTAAGTAGATCAAAAGAGAATGGACACACCATCCTCTTCATCTCTCACCATCTGGATGAAGTAATTGAGCTGAGTGATCGCACCACAGTATTGCGCAAGGGACAAAAAATCGCCACTGTGGATACTGCGAGCACGTCAAAACGAGAGCTTGCCCAGATGATGGTAGGCAGAGAAGTCATTTTCACCTCTTTAGCAGAGAAAGGCCATCCCGGTGAAGTGGTCCTCTCAGTGGAAAATCTCAACCATGAGCATCACAATGGTCATCATTTTTTGAAAGATATTCATTTTCAGGTGCGCGCCGGGGAAATTGTCGGGGTAGCCGGGGTGGAAGGAAACGGCCAATTTGAATTGGTGAACTCCATCATGGGCCTGCTAGAACATACCCGCGGGAAAATTTCCGTCCAGGGCAAAGACATCACCAACCTGCCTATTCTGGATCGCCGAAAATTGATCTCCTTCGTTTCTCAGGACCGCAGCAAAATGGGCGCAAGCGTTACTGCCAGTATTCGCGAAAATAGCATCATGACTCATCATCGCCTAAACACCCGGCTTACTCGCTGGAGGGGACGATTGATGCTGAAAGAGGCAACGCAAAAATTCACCCAGGAAATCGAGCAACAATTCGCGGTAAGTATGGGTTCCATGGATAATCCATTCCGCTCGCTTTCAGGAGGGAACCAACAAAAAGTAATTTTAGGCCGCGAATTATTGCTCAACAGCCCATTTGTTCTGCTGGACCAACCCACACGCGGACTGGATGTTGGATCTATCGAGTATGTGCATCAGCAAATTCTTAAAATGCGTGATGAACAACGCGCCATTTTGTTGATCTCAGCCGACCTTGAAGAATTGTTCCGCCTTTCTGATCGCATTCTGGTTCTACACCGCGGATCCATTGTGGCAAACCTGCCTACGGACCAGACCAATCTGGAAGAAGTTGGCATCCTAATGCTGGAAGGCAAGGAAAAAGCCGATGAATAAAAAAATCATTAGCGGTATTTCCGGAATTTTCGTGGCTATGCTGCTGGGCGCGCTGATCATGGCTTTACAGGGGTACCAACCTTTCGAGACCTATGCCGCCCTATTCAGCTACTCACTGGGAGATTTCTTCTCTCTGGCTACTACTTTACAAAATTCGGTTCCATTAATTCTGACTGGTTTATCCGCATCGATTGCCTTTGCTTCCGGTCCGGTTAACCTGGGTCAACCTGGGCAATTCCTGATGGGGGCACTTTTTGCCACCATTGGCGGCCTGTATGTGGACTTACCTCCGATTTTGATGGTGCCCTTCCTGATTTTGTTGGCTATGTTGGGCGGAGCTTTATGGTCAGGAATAGCCGCTCTACTGCGCCAATGGTTTGGCATGAGCGAATTCATTACCACGCTGATGCTCAATATGATCGCGGATTTCTTTACTTATTGGGCAATTACTTATCCATTCTATGACCAGGCTGCCTTTTCTCCAATGACTCCATTGATCAACAAGTCTGGATGGCTGCCTGAGTTTGGCGAGTTTAATTCCAGTGTAATTGTTATGCTTTTGGCTTTCGCAGGTGTCTGGTTTGTCTTCACCCGGCTAACCGCCGGATATGAATGGCGCATCACCGGCCAAAATTCTTTGTTTGCCCGATTGGGCGGTTGTGATATTAACAAGAACTACATGACGGTCATGCTGCTTACCGGAGCGCTGGCGGGTTTGGCTGGCGGGCTGGTCATCATGGCCGGGCCACATCGGTTTTTGAAAGGGATCGGCGCCAACTATGCCTGGGACGGTGTAATGATCGCGATGGTCGCAAATAATGGATTGATTGCTACGGTGCTTTATGGCCTGTTCTTTGCCACGCTGCAAACCGGGGCGTTAGGAATGGAATTAATCACCGCCGTACCCAGTGAATTCATCCAGGTGCTGCAAGCCGCGATTGTGCTGATCATCGTAGCCGGCAGAGAATATCTGGATATCTTCATGGATCGAACGGCTGCCCGCCGCAAAGCAAAGGAGCGAAGCGCATGAAGATTTTAATTGGTTTAATTAATGGCATGCTAACCGGCGCCACGCCCATTCTGCTGGCGGCTTTAGGTGGCACACTGACATATTACGCTGGGATTTTCAATATCGCCATGGAAGGGATGATGCTCGGCGGCGCTTTCTTTGGCGTTTTAGGCTCATATTATTTCCAATCCTGGGAAATGGGTATCCTGGCTGCCATTATTGGATCCTTAATCATGGCGATCATTTTCATCTTTTTCTCGGTTGTCTTGAAAACAGATGAATTTGTAACCGGTATCGGTCTGAATTTGTTTGCCCTCGGCGCAACCACATATATGCTGCGCCAGATATTCCAGGTTAAGGGTGCTTTTTCCGGTCCTGGGATCGTTTCGATACCGGCGATCAATATTCCATTTTTAAAAGATATTCCAATCCTGGGAGAAATTTTAAGCGGTCAGAACCTCATCGTTTATATCGCCTTATTGGCAACTATAGCGATTGTGTACCTGGTATTCAAAACTCCCTTTGGCTTACGCTTGCGCGCCGCTGGCTATAACGCTGCCTGCCTCGACACCAGCGGTGTCCGCACTTCCCGTATTCGCATCTGGAGCCTGTTGTTATGTGGTGTTTTGTGCGGCCTAGCAGGAGCATACCTATCATTGGGATATGTGACTCTCTTCTCTGAAAATATGTCTGCCGGACGCGGCTGGATATCCCTGGCCGCGATCATCCTGGTGAACGGTTCTCCATGGGGCATTGCCATCATCTCCCTGCTCTTTGGTTTTTCCGACGGCTTCGGCCTCTTGCTTCAACAGTATATCCCCTCCCAATTCGCCTCGATGGCGCCCTATGTCGCCACCCTGGTTGCTTTGTATGTCTACTCGGTGAGGGAGAAGAAAAAGAAAGCATAATTTTTTGGAAGGGCTGTGATCATGGCAGCCCTTCATTTTTTCCACTATTTACTCATACGCTAAAACTTGTGTAACCGTCAGACGCACTGCTTGCATGGCCGGGAATAAACTGGCTAAAATCGAAATCACAATCACCAATGCCGCCCAAATTAATACTCCCCCAAGAGAGAATGAGGCTCTCATTGGGTAATCCATGAAAGATAAGCCAATACTTCTTGCCAACAGCACGCTGATAGGAACAGAAAAGCCAAGCGCTAAAATCCAGCTCATTATGCCAATCAAAAGTCCCTCAATAATGACTACACGAAATACCGCTTTGCTGGAAGCACCATATGCGCGCATTACTCCGATCTCACGGGTTCGCTCCATAATATTAAGACTCATGGTTCCCATTAGTCCCAATCCACCCACCAATGCCAGAATCACTGTCATTACCATTAATAAGGCTACAATAATGCCGAATGCAGCGTCAATTTCTTCCCGCTCTTCAGTGATCAAAAAATTCGATAGCACTTCAATATTGTTACGGTCATAAATTTTTTCAACCGCACTGGTGATCGCCCGTTGATTCTCCAAATCGCGAGGTGTCATGGTGAATATTAACGCGTTGGCTCGATTGGATTTGTGTACCTGCTGTAAAAAATCTTCATAATCAATGATTGTAAAATATCCGATGGTACTGTTACCCATCATGTTTAAAACGCCCACAATGGTATAAGTTTCTTCGCGTCCTCGAATTTTCACTTCCACCTTGCTTCCAATCCCCAACCCAGGTTCATTAGCCAGAAAACCTGGAGAAACCAGAATTGCGTTGTCATCCTCTGGCAAAATCTTGCGTCCCTCAATAATGGGTAGATTAATCAATTCTGTGTTCGTTGGTGGAGCAAGAAGGTATAGATTATCACTCTCAGTGCCGTCAGGCCGTACTACCCGCCCAATGGTAAAGCCCCAAGCTTCGACCTGCTCTACTCCATTTACCAGTCTTGCTGTATTGACCAAGCGCTCATTTTGAAAAAAACCATCCGTAATAATCCATGCGTCATATCCCCAAAAATTGAGCATTTGATGGAGCGAATGATTTAGCGATGTGCGCAGGTTTACAACTCCCATAAAAATTGCCCCGGCTAAGGTTAATGTAACCAGAGAAAGGATTAACCTTTTTTGCTTCCGGAACGGATTACGCAGCGCCAGCAACAAGTCTCTCGAGGCTTTCGGAATGCGTTGGAACACCGAATCCAAAATTCTCGACCCACTCCATACTTGATTGATTCCGTACTCGCTTAGCACCGCCGCTGGAGACACCCTTGCCCCTCCAAGGATTGCTGGGGTTGCCGCCAACATTGGGATCAATACTCCAACAGACAACTGTAATAGAAATGCTTGCCAGGTAAAGTTTACTCGCGGAGAATCGAAATTAATCAAGTGCGCAACAAAACTTGCCAATGCTTGCGCGCCAAGATTGCTAAACGGAATCGCAAGCAAGCAAGCCATTAAGCCCAAGATAATTACCATTCCGAAGTACATCTGGAGAATTTGCCCGGTCTTTCCACCAATCGCTTTAATAATCCCAATTTGCCGTTCCTGTTGTGCTATCAACGCTGAGATGATGTTTACAACCAACAACAGGCTCAATAGCAAAGATAACATTGCCAATAAACCAAGCAGTGCCAATATTGTGCTGATAATAAAATTCAATGGATGTTCATTTCGATTTGGTAACGTTTTTTGAAGTACGGGTAATTCAACTCCCTCAATTCGATCAGCCACCTTATCGCTGATCTCAACAATAGCTTCTCGATTCTTTTCAACGGTGGAAACATATAATTCGTTATATCCATCCGGTTGTCCCATCCAACGGATGGTTTCCATGCTAACGTAGCCATAGATCCAACCTTCAATCACTGGCGGGATTCGATAAAGATCATGTGCGCTACCGGTAACCGTTAAGGTATATTTCTTTCCTTCGGCGGTTTTCACCAGTATTTGGTCACCAGGATTAACGCCAATGAAGTCCATTGACGCACGCTCCATCAGAACTTCTCCCTTTTCAGGCGGCCAGGTACCGTTTTCTTGCCTTACCAGAAATAGGCTTTGATTTTCATAATCTGCAAGAGCATATAAATTCAAGTCTCTCCAGGTCTTCCCTTCTCCATCCAAAGAAATACGCAAAGGGACAGATAATCGACCTTCAGCGTTTTTAACCCCACGAATGTGTTTAATTGCGGAAACAAAATCATCATCCAGCATTGGAGCAGTTTGGATGATCATATCCGCAGGAAGCATATTGGCGTATTGCTCGGCCAATGAAGAAGTCAGTGCTTGATAAGTTGTTGAAATCATTCCGATCGCGAACACGCCAACGGCGATGGATAATACAACTAATATAGTGCGTGAACGATTATTCCAAAGATCTCGATAAACTTTCTTCCAACGAGTCATCATCTTTTACCTCATTACCTTGAACCGTTCACATCTTCCAGGATCCTGCCATCAGCAATATGGATTTGCCGTCCGGCTCTGCGAGCCAGGTCAGGATCGTGAGTTACCATCAATACAGTTTTTCCCAAATTGGTCAACCGCTCAAAAAGAGCAAATACCGCCGCTGCGGTTTTTGAATCCAGGTTACCGGTTGGTTCATCCGCCGCTAAGATAGGAGGATCGGTAGCCAAGGCGCGGGCAATTGCAACCCGCTGCTGCTGCCCTCCAGAGAGTTTTGATGGAAGTTTATTGGCATGATCGACAATTTCCATAAGGCTTAGTAACTCCATTGCCCGCGCGCGACGTTGATTGAATGCCGGCGTTTCACAAAAATCCATCGGAAGCATCACATTTTCCAAAGCAGTCAATGTGGGAAGCAGTTGAAAAAATTGAAAGACCACCCCAACGGTCACGCCTCTCCAGGCTGCCAATTGGTTCTCACTTAATTTTTGAACGGAAGCTCCCCCAACCTGGATATTTCCGCTTGTAGGCTTATCAAGGCCGGTAATCATATTGATCAGGGTGGTCTTTCCACTACCTGACTTTCCCACAATTGCGACAAACTCACCTGCTTCAACATTTAGGTCTACATTTTTTAAAGCCATAAATAGCCCAGCATCAGTTTGGTAAGTTTTTGTCACCGATTCTAAAGATATTAGGGATTTGTCATTCACTTTTATCTCCAATCGATAAGTTGAGTAAAACCAGAGATTCAAAATCAAAACTCCCTGGAAGGTTTCTTATTTAAAAGATACCTGCCAGGGAGATTTTTGTCGGCACTCGAAAGGAGTAAAAAAGTAGTATATCTAATCCAACCAGCCTCTTTCTTTGGCTAACATTACCGCCTGAGTACGATTGGAAACACCAAGCTTACCCAGAATATTGGATACATGTTTCTTCACTGTGTTTAGTGTCAGAACAAATTCTTCGGAAATATCCTGGTTACTTTTCCCCAATGCCAATAGAGATAATATTTCCAATTCACGGCGTGTTAGAGGCATAAAATTCTCAGGGATTGCATCCGCATTTTCCCAAGTGGTATCCATATTTTCTCGACGGATCAGGGTTAAAATGGAGTCAAAATATGTTGTTGGAGCTTGAATTTGGCTTTGATATTCCTCTAATAACTCCAAAAGTTGTTTTCCTTCATCTGCGAAAATTCGACAGTAGCCACTTTGCGCTCCCAGTGTAAACGCGCGGGAAAGACTATGTATAACATCATCGTATCTTCCAGCCATGTGTGCGGTATAAGATTTTAATAATAAAGCCTCAATGAGCGGACTTAGCCTTTCGCGTTGTTCTGCCTCGAAGATCAATTGGTCCAATTTTTTTTGGATCTTTTCAATTAATGAGGAATTATTCCTGGCTTCAAAAAGGTCTGCCCGGCAAAGTACTAACCAGATCAGTTCCTGCAAGAAATAGTAGGATTCTTTCTCGACCTTTTCCAATTGGTAGGTTTGAATTATCTGCTTAGCCTTGGTAAATTCATTTTCCAGTAAGGCCAGTCTCGCCATATGAACCGCGATTAGTCCATCATCTATCACTGAATCACTGTTTTCGGCGATTAACATGGCTTGATTTAGCAGTTGATCTGATTCCGCCCAACGGTGTTGCGCAGCTCTCAATCGCGCTAACGTAATCAAGCCATCCATACTTGCCATTGGTTGCCATTGCTGGCAATAATTAATCCCCTGTTCTGCAAATTCCTCAGCCTCAACAAAGCGGTTCTCTTCGCGTAATAAATCGGAGTAACTGACAAAGGGCATACCCAAAAGAAAAGTGTGTTCTCCCAGAGATGTTTTTGCGCTGTGAATCACTTTTTGAAATGTCCGTTCAGCTAAACCTAAAGCGCCACGAATTTGCCGCGTTTCTCCCAATTGAACCCCAGCAACGATTGCGACCAATGGATTGTTAAGTTGTTCTGTCAGTTGGATGGTTTGGTTAAATTGCTCGACCGCTTGAGTGGTTTCACCCATTAATACATTTCGCAAACCAAGGTTAAAGTGCAAAAGGCTATGCAAAAAAAGATCTTTTTCAGACAATGAAACAAAAGCTGAAGAAATCTCAATGTCTTGATTGACCTTTCCGGAAAAGATATTATTCAGGATCATCATCGTTTTGATTTCACCTTCTAATTGCTCATCTGGTTCGGAAAGAGCGATCAATTGCTTTGCTTTTTGGGCGCATTCTTCTGCTTGTGTGGAATTGAATAAGATAATATATGACCACCCTTTGGCCAACCATAGTTTTGGATGAAGCGTCAAGATTGAGTCCGGTATGCCGGAAACCCATTCCAAAATTGCTGCTTGTTCCCCGCGTTGAAGCATGTCAATATAATGACTTTCAAGCATCAAAGCGGCTTTTTCAAAATCAGTGGCATGCATAGCGTAATGAATGGCATCATCCAGAAAATCGTTGTTCTTAAACCACTCACTTGCCATTGAATAATAGTCTTGCGCCTGGCTTTCAGGAACCTGTTGGCGCAAAAAATCTCCAAATACGGCGTGATATCGATACCAGCTATCCGAAGGATCAAGGGAAATCAGAAATAAATTTGATTTTTTAATATATTCAAGTAATTGCGTGACGTTCGGTTCATCTGGTTGAACCCGAACCGCCAGGTTTTTCTGCAGCAAATATTCACACAGTGGAACACAAAACCGATCAAACAAAGAAGTAATTTTCAGAAAGCGTTGCACTTCTTCAGTTTCTCGTATTAATACTTCTTCAGCAAAATATTCAAAAATATGTTCTTTTCCAACTTCTGTAGACCAACCAGTTGGTTTTCTTGCCATTGCCAGGGCAGCCAGCTGAAGACCCACCGGCCATCCTTCAGTTAACCGATCCAATCGATCAATTTCACCGCTTTCAAGGTATAAGTCCATGCTGGTTTCAAGAAATGCGCGAACTTCGGATGGTGAAAAACGCAACTCAGCTAATCCAATTTCGCGAACCTGATCTAATGCTTTCATTCGAATCAAGTTCAATGCTGGTGAGACTCGAGAAGTGATGATGAGATGAAATCCGGAAGGTCGGTTTTCCATCAAGTATTGAATGATTTGGTTGATTTCAACTTCTTCCACATTGTGGTAATCATCCAATACAAGGATGATATCCCTTTGCGCTTCCGTCAGATCATTAATCAGCGCAATCAGGGCGGCTTCAAATGAGCCTGTCTGCAGCAAAGCAAGGGTAGTTTGGCCAATTGTGGGAGAATTTTTCTGGAGAGAGTGAATTATATATGATAAGAAGCGTTCTTTAGACCGGTCGTTTGGCTGCAGGGTCAACCAGGCGGCAGGGTGCCCAGTATGTTGCAACCAGGCAGCCACCAGGCTTGTTTTTCCATAACCAGCCGGAGCGACTATCAAGGTTAAAGCACGCTTGACTCCATTAGACACCAATTCAATTAAACGCGGCCGGGGGATCTGCTTTGGGCTGATTGGTGGTATGGTAATTTTCGTGAGGAGTAGAGAAACCATGAACGTTGATACCCGAAATGCGATAGATTATTTTAATCATACACTTTTTTTGTTGCGGGAGCGGTGTTTTGTGTGACGTTAATAATTGTAAAAACGCAAAACCTGCAAAAAAGCAGGTTTTGCGATTACTTAGAAAGCATCCAAAATGGGGATATTTTTGAATGCTAGCATTTTTTAATAATGAAACTATAGACTTTCACGCATGACTAATTTAGTTTCGAAATGGACAAATTGAGCTTTATCTAATAAAGAATCGCGGCTCTTCAGCAACAAATCACCTGCAACTCTTCCCTTTTCGTAATGGTCCTGGCTGATGCTGGTCAAAGGTGGTTGAAAATAAGATGCGCCTGGAATATCATCAAATCCGGTTACTGCCAGGTCTTGAGGCACTCGGATGCCCATTCGTCTGGCTTGTTCTATCACTCCCATCGCGATAACATCAGACATGGTTACCACCGCGCTTGGCCGTTCACTTCCTGTCCATAATTCATTGAAGAGGTTTACCGCGTCTTTTTGCGTACATTTGCAACTGTGAACCTTAACAGTTACTGGTTCATGGTGAACCGCAATTGCTCGCTCAAACCCCATCAACCGGCGATGCACAGTGCCGCGAAAGGTGGTTTCATCCAACGCTTCAAGGGGTTCCATTGCGATAATTGCAATTTTTTTGTGCCCCTTTTGTAACACCAGATTCATCATTTCTTCCGCGCAGCTGATATCATCAGCCAGCACCCCAGAAATATCTTGAATCGCATCGGTATCGACAGTCACAAAGGGAATGCGGCGCGCTTGTAGGATTTGAGCCACATCTCTGGATTCTTTCAAGTCATACGCCACAAAGGCGTCTACGGATGCATTGGCAACCGCGCGGGTTAAACTGCCCTCTAAGGGGGGCACCAACATCAAGGATGTTTTATCTTCTTTTAAAGCTTCCCCCAACCCCTCCAGTAATATTGTGAAGGCCGGATTTGCCAGCATTTCCGGTAATGGGTGTGGAACGAGCACGCCAATGATCCCGATGATTCCGGTCGACATACTGCGCGCGATTGGATCGGGAATAAAATCCAACTCTTCAGCGATCTTCAAGATCTTCTGCAAAGTTTCTTTGGAGATTCTTTCTGGATAGTTAAACGCGTAGGAAACGGCTGTTTTCGAAACGCCAGCGAGTTCCGCGATTTCTTGCATGGTTATTTTAGCCATAGCAGTTTACACCATAAACAGCATAATGCTGCGCTCTGAAATTTTTTCCAGGAAAAGGTTCTCATCGATATTATAGTGTGTCCCGGTTATTAATTCCATTATTTTATTCGACTTGACCCCTTCCAAAGCAATAGACTGATTGTGGGAAATTCCTTTCGAGTTGGCAACCACCAAAATCCGGTTATTCCCATTCTCAAGCCACATTACCAATAGGCCATTGAATACTTTCTCAATTCTTACCTGCGCCGTTGATAACCAACTGTTATCTTTGCGGATCAGGATCATTTTTTGATAGTATTGAAAGATGTCCATATTCCACTCATCTGAATCCCATTTCATACAGCGTCTGCAATCCGGATCGTTTACTCCCCGAATTCCCACCTCATCCCCGTAGTAAATCATTGGCACACCAGGAAGGATAAATTGCAGGCCAATCGCCATTTTAACTTTACTAATATCTCCACCTGCCAGTTCTAACATGCGTGGGGTATCATGGCTGCCAACCAGATTCAGTTGCGATGAGCGGTTTTCCCCAAGGACATCTATCCAGCGCGAAAGGAAATAACTAAAATCTTCGGCGTCCATGTGGTCATAAATGCAGTAATCCAACAAGTACTCTCTTAAGGGATAATTCATGGTCCCATCACAGGTGCTGCCATCCAACCAGGTGAGCGTATCGCGCCAGATCTCGCCTACGATGTACGCATCTTGTCGAACTTCTTTAACTCGTGCTCTAAATCGCTTCCAAAATTCAAAATCCGCTTTCCAGGGAACATCCAGTCGCCAGCCATCGATCCCAAACTCACGGATCCAATATTCTGCTACCTTTAAAAAATATTCCTGAACTTCTAGATTGGCGGTATTCAGTTTCGGCAAATACTCCGCCCCCCCACAGGTTTGGTAAGTCAATGGATTGGAATTTACCGGAAAACTTTCCACCATAAACCAGTCTTTATAGGCCGATTTATTCCCGTTTTTTATTAAATCTAAAAATGGACCAAATTCCAGTCCGCAGTGATTAAAAACGCCGTCCAGTACGATGCGAATGCCCATTCGATGTGCTTTTTCGACCAACTGTTTGAAAACCGCTTTTGTTCCTAAAGCGGGGTCAATTTCATAATAATCAAAAGTGTCATAGCGATGATTGGTGCCTGCCTTAAAGATCGGATTGAGATATAGCGCATTGATTCCCAATGATTGCAGATAATCCATATTTTGGATAATTCCCTGCAAATCTCCCCCCATGAAATGTTCCCGGTCTGGTTCTGATCCCCATGGTAACACCGCTTCAGGATCATTGGAGGGGTCTCCATTGGCGAAACGGTCAGGAAATATTTGGTAAAAAGTGGCATCATAAAGCCATTCTGGTTGCTTGAATGTCGTCATTGATTTACTATCCTTTAATGCCGGATTTCATAATGCCTGAAATGAATTGCTTTTGGGCGATGAAGAAAATTAAAATTGGAAGAATGGTGGCCATTACTGTTCCCGCCATCATATACGTCCATTCCACTTGGTAACGGCCCGAAAAAGCTTGCAAACCAACCTGGATCACCCGCATCTTTTCCGCATTCGCCACCAAAAGCGGCCATAGAAAATCATTCCAGATGAACAAGAAGGTAAAGAGCGACATGGTTAACACTGTTGGCTGAGCCAGTGGAAAAACAATCCTCCATAGGGTTTGCCAATCATTACACCCATCCATTTTGGCTGCGTCCAGATAATCTTTGGGAATGGAGACAAAGTTCTGCCGAAGCAAGAATATTGAAAAGGCATCCACCATTCTGGGCACAATCAGCACCTGAAAGGTATTAAACCAATTGAAATCTCGCGCGATTTGGTATGAAGGAATAATGATCGATTGAAAAGGAATCATCATCGTTCCAAGGAATAATAAGAAAAGAAAATCTCGCCCCTTGAACTTCATGATCGCGAAACTATAAGCAGCCAGGCTGGCAAAAATAATGCGACTGGCAATCACCCCCAACGCGACAATCAGCGTATTGATGTAATACCGCAAGAAAGGAGCAGCTTCCCAGGCAATCTTATAGTTTTCAAACCGAAATGAGGTAGGAATGAGGTATGGTGGCTCACCCATCATATTTCTGGGTTTTAATGAGGTAGTGATCATCCACATATAGGGTGCAAGCATAATAAATGCGAACAACAAAATAACGGCAAAATTGAAGATTCGGGCGAATGAGATCTTTTTCATCTGAGTGCTCCCTACTCCTCTGCCGTGCCAAATCCAACGAATCGCCATTGGAAAAGTGTAAATAACATAATGATCAAAAACATCACCACCGAAATTGCTGAGCCATATCCCAATTTGGATAATCTGAAAGCTGAGGTATACATGAATTGACCAATTACTTCGGTAGCGCCCCCAGGTCCACCCCCAGTTAATATCAAGATTTGATCGATGACCATAAAGGAATCAATTACTCCCAGTATCATTAGCATGATGGTGGTTGGTTTGACTAACGGTAAGGTAATATAAATGAATTTTTCCAAGCCATTCGCGCCATCGATATCGGCGCTTTCATAAAGCGCTTCTGACACATTTTGCAATGCGGCCAGATAATTCAAGAAATTGAAACCCATCCGTCTCCAGATTCCCAACAACATTACACAGAACAAAGCCCACTTTGTATCGGCTAACCAGTTCAATCCCTCAATTCCCAATTTCCTCAGAGCAATATTGACAATGCCAAACCCGGGATTGAAAATCAGCATCCAGACCATTGCTATCGCTACCGTTGGCGTAACACTGGGCAGAAAATAAACGCTGCGCCAAAATGAACGACCGGGAACAGATTTCTTTTGGTTAAGCAGAACCGCCAGAACCAACCCCAGAAGCAAACTGACTGCTGTCACCACCAGAGTATATTTCGTGGTTACCCACAAAGAGTTCCAAAATCGATCATCTCCAAACAATCTCACAAACTGATCAAACCCCACAAACTCCATTTTTGGAGACAAAAATTCCCATTTATAGAGACTGAGCCGGAACACTGATAAAGTCGGGTAATAGGCAAATATCCCTAAGATGATCAATGATGGGAGCAAGTATAGAAAGGGTTTGATACTTCGATAAAAACGGGACATTTCAATTCCTAAAGAAGAATGAGAAATCAGTGATCAATAATTTTAGCAAATAACTTTCGTTTGCAGAAACAGGCGGCATTTAAACCCTGCCGCCTGTTTCTTTTACAAATCCAAACGGTCTATTGACTTAATACCTCGTTTACTGCTTGTTCAGCGGCCGCGAGCGCATCCGCTGGAGATAATTCTCCCAGCAAGCTCAGCTGAATTTCACGGGAGAACGCATCTGAAACTTCAAAGTAATACGGTGTGGCTGGTCGGGTATGAGCGTACGGCATTCCCTCAACAAAGGGCAGCATGCGCGGCTCGGTTTCATTGACCCACTGGATATATTCGGGGTTTTCACCCACAGCCTTGCGCACTGGCAGGAACCCGGTTTCCATATCCCATTCCAATTGGGTCTCCGCGGAAGTCATGAATTTGATGAATTTCCAGGCAGCCTCTTTATCTTTGGCGTTATTGAACATAAAGATATGCTCGCCGCCTACATTGCTGGCAGTCTGCCCACCCTCGGGAGCCGGTACCGGTGCAATGCCCCATTCGAAAGGCGCGCCAGTGCGGTAGCCAAACAACCAGGAACCATCCAACTGCATGCAAGCCTTCTGCTCACCAAATAAGCCCCACGGACCTGGCTGAGAACCATTGCCTGCCAGCATATCGGATACATAGGTCAAAGCACCCAAACCCTGTTCCGTATTAAAGGCCGCGGCGGTATTATCAGCGTTCAGGAATTCCCCGCCATTCGCCCACAGCCATACCTGGAATTGCCAGGTGATTCCTTCTCCGGTGGGTTGGGTAAAGAATTCAAAGCCAACAATCCCTTCGTCTGTGTTCTGGCATTGTTCAGCCATGGCTTTCATTTCATCCCAGGTGGTCGGGGGTACTTCAGGATCCAGCCCAGCCGCCTTGAAGAGATCCTTGTTCCAGATCAACTGCATGTTATTGGTGCTCATCGGAACCGCATAGCGGGCGCCATCCATCACATCATATTCAGCCAACAGCGGATAAAAATCCATGATGTCAAATTCAGCATCCGCGTCGATGTAGCTGTCCAGGGGTTCAACGGCACCAGTGGCAACCAGTTGCGGGATCAGGATCAAATCTAATGCAACCAAATCTGGGTTGGTTCCGGAAACAATTGAGGTTTGAAGTAAAGTGGTGACTTCGCCATAGGGCTGGAACACATTCTCAACCACGATGTCAGGATTTTGGGCATTGAACTCGTCCACCAAAGCCTGAATAGTCTCACCATTCTTAGAATCCCAGTTATTCCAGAAAGTCAGTTTCACCGGTTCTTTGACTTCTGCGGTCGGTTCAGGCATACTTGCGGTGGTCGCTGTAGCTTCAACCACTGCTTCAGGCGCCTGGGTTTCAACCTCCGGTGTAGCAGCGGTTTGCCCACCACACGCAGTCAAAACCATTAGAAACAAAGCCATGACAACGATCGATTTAAATATCTTGCCTTTCATCTCCATATTCCTTCTCCAAATGATTTAGGTTCTCGTCTACAAAGCTTCCTTTTTTACTTAACCGGTTAACTTAACCGGTTAAGTAAAATTATATACATTTTATATCTCTTGTCAATATCCAATTCGTGCCTTATCCCCAACCCACAACCCACCTAAAGTTAGGTGGCAAACCTGATTGCTTTCGGTATACTAATCCTGGTTACGAAGAGTTCCTTTATCTAATAATAATTTCAGACAAACAAATTTATCGTTTATCACGGAGAAATTAAAAATGACTAATACCAAAGATGAGTCAAAAATGAACCAAGATTTACAATCCAACTCTATTGGGATCACCTGGAGGTTAGCTTTCACCCATCCAGTGATTACTTATTTACTCCTCACTTTCGCCTGGAGCTGGCTGATCTGGTTTGCAGCGATACCTTTCGCCTCGCAAAATAAATTTCTGCTATACGCATTGACTCTGGTAGGCGGATTTGGCCCGGCAATTGGCGGGATATTTACACTTGGGTTGAAGAATGGTCTTCGAATTGATCTGAATCTAAAAAAGATGATTACATGGATACTCACGTCTGCGTTCATTTTTGGATTGATGGATATACGCTATTCCCTTGGCAATATCGAGGGATTTGAAACTTTGCCGGGAGACCTTCAACTCACTCCAGCAGTAGTAATCTCTGCTCTTGTCACCTGTTTGATCGGTGGATGGATGATTTCGAATGCGCGATCTAGCAACTTTGAAATCCGCGCTAAGATGGGATCGTTGCTGCCAAAATTCACCAAATTTCGCTTCTCGATCCTTGCCTTATCGGTTTATCCGCTATTGATTCTAATGAGCTGGGCTGGCGCCTCTTTATTAGGATTGGATATTGAATATCCGGGGTTATGGGGGCAATCTGCCACGACGGTGTTACCACTGTTCTTACTTTCATTCTCGCTAACCGCACTTGCCCGTGGAGGAAATGAAGAACCGGGTTGGCGTGGCGTATTGCAGCCAGAATTACAGAAGAAAGTCAGTCCATTGGCAGCTTCATTGATCATTGCTTTCTTTTGGTCGCTTTGGCACCTGCCCTTATTTCTGAATGGCTTCTATTCAGGACCAGTAGTAGCGGGCATGATCGGTGGCGGGATCTTCCGCGTGTTTCTTTCAATTTTCCTTACCTGGGCATACAATCGCAGTGATGGAAACGTTTTATTGATGGTTCTGTTACACGCGTCCTTTAATGTGATTGTTGATTATCTGCCCCTTTCCGACGTCTTGCTGGCTATTTTATGGTTGCTGGTTTCGATCATTGTTGTTGTGAGTGACAAGATGTATAAGCGACACCCAAATAAACACCTCAATCCTGCTTCTCAATAGCGTATCAAATAGACACTCTCCTATTTGTTATTCCAAAAGTCCGTAGCGCCATCCACCATGGATGAAATGCTGCGGACCGATTTTCTTTTATTGACATTTTTGTTACTTGTGCTTATAATGTTATCATTGATAACATTATAAGCAGACTTAAAAGAAAATAAACCAGATGAAAAAATCCAGAAGAGAAGAACGGCGTGAAGAGACCGTCCAGGAGATAAAGAACCTGGCATGGCAACAACTGGCAGAGGTAGGCGCAGATCAGCTTTCGCTGCGCAAGATTTCACGTGACATGCGCATGAGCTCAGCTGCTATTTTTCGCTATTTCGAGAGCCGCCAAGCATTACTAACCTCTCTTATTCAAGATGCTTTTGAAAGCATAAACATGAGTATCGCCAAAGATGTCGAGGCTTCCCAGGACCTTCCCATTTTTGAACAGGTTGCTTCTGCTTGCAGGGCTTATCGGGCTTGGGCGCTGGCTCACCCAGCGCACTATGCCATCATTTACGGCTCCCCCATCCAGGATTATTCACCTGATTGGACCAACCTTACTGCTTCCGCCCAGGGCACGTTGGAAATCTTTATAAAACTATTGATTGATGCTTTGAACAACGGCGAAATTGAACTGAATGAGAAAAATCTTCCCTTCGATCCCACTTTGCAATCCCAAATGCAAACCATAATTTCAATGAGAGCCTATAATGTTCCACCTGAAATTTTATATATGGTGATCAAAGGTTGGACCGTTTTACATGGGCTAGTCTCACTTGAAGTGTTCAATCATATAACCCCTATGTTGCCAGATCCATCCGCATTTTTTGAGCAAACCATACACGATCTGCTTCAACAAATCGGTTTTAGAAATCACATCCACACAATTAATAATTGATTTACATATTTGTATTTTGGAGGAAAAAATGACAGAAAATCCCCGTTCACTTACAAATCAAGCCATAAACCGCCGGCAATTCTTAAAGATTGCTGCCGCTTCCACCGCTGCTGTAGCCTTGGCGCCCTCTTTGGCAGGCTGCGCGCCGTCAAAATATCCCGCGCTGGTTTCATCTACCTGGGGAACACCATTTCAATCATCGCAAGACTCTGCCAATTTGAATAATGAGTTAATTCGATATGCCACCCTGGCAGCATCCAGCCATAATTCTCAACCCTGGTATTTTTCCACTCAAGAGAATGTGATTCGAATTCACCCTGACAAGAACCGGGCCTTACCAATCGTTGATCCTGCCGACCGCGAGTTGTTCATCAGCCTGGGTTGTGCTCTGGAAAATCTGACTATTGCGGCATCACAAGCTGGATTTAGCGCTCAAACCGACTTGTTCCCGCAAGGAGAAAAAGAAAATCTCCGGGTGATATTAAACCCCGGCCAAACAGAAGTGGAAACGGCTCTCTTTAATGCTATTCCCTTGCGGCAATGCACGCGAAGTGTGTATAACCAACAGCCAGTGCCCGCTGCGGATTTGCAGAAAATCCTATCCCTGCAACTGCAGCCCGGTGTGACCTTACAAGTTTTCGATAACGCAGCAGATATAAACACGCTGGTGGATCTGATCAAAGCGGGTAATCAAGTTCAATATACAGACAAACAATACCTTGATGAGTTGATCAGCTGGCTTCGTTTCAACGAAGCGGAGGCAGTTGAATCCATGGACGGGCTTTTCTCTCGCTGCTCTGGAAATCCCACTGTGCCTCGGTTCTTGGGAAAAATGTTTGTAAGCGGATCCAAACCTGAAGCCGTCTCGAAAACAGACGAAGAAAAAATCCGCTCCTCCGCGGGTATGGTTGTAATTTCGACTGGTTCAGATACTCCAGCAGATTGGGTAAACGCCGGCCGAGCAGTAGAAAGATTTGCGCTGACCTCTACTTCGCTTGGGGTTAAAATGGCCTATCTCAACCAACCAGTTGAAGTCCCTGAATTACGTGGGCAATTGGCAACCGCTTTAAATATAGAAGGGTATCCACAATTACTGCTGCGTTTTGGATACGCCGATCCGATGCCGGTATCGTTACGTCGCCCTGTTGAATCTATCCTTATCTAGAATTGATTTTCGATTGCTTTGAATCTTAATCATTTGAATCACCCTGCCTGAGAAGCATAGTTCAGAGCAGGGTGAATATTCACTCACTAATACTCCCCCCGTTAAAAAAACGATGGGAGTATTTATTTTTTTTGTTCCAGCGCAAATCATACTGGATTAGCTTCTGGGAAGAGTGAAGGTAATTTCGGTTCCTATTCCGGGTTCGCTTTGTATCCAGATCTTACCGGCATGCGCCTCAATAATTCCACGAGCGATGGCTAAACCCAACCCCGCTCCACCGCTGGCGCGGCTGCGCGATTTCTCACCCCGATAAAATCGCTCGAACACATACGGCAAATCCTCACTACGGATACCCTCACCCTGGTCCTTTACGCAGACCTGAACCTCGGACTTCACAATCCTGGCACAAATCATAATCTCCTTGCCAGCTGGTGTATGGCGGATGGCATTACTGATCAGGTTATTCAGTACCCTTCCGATAAGCTGCACATCCATCATCACCGGGTCAATCCCTTTCTCGGCTGACCCGCGCAGATTAATCCCTTTTTGTCTGGCCAGGCCTGAAAAGCTTTCCAAGGTATCTGAGATCAGATCAGATAAGGAAGCACTTTCGCGATTAAGCACCAAACCTCCCGCATCCAATTGAGAAACTTGAAACAAATCATCCACCAGGAAAGCGATCTGATCTACCTGTTTCTTCGTTTGAGATAAATAACTTTGAATGGTTTGCGGATCAGTTACCACGCCATCTGCAATAGCTTCCACCATCACCCTGATGGAAGCCAAAGGCGTGCGCAAATCGTGCCCAGCCCACGCTACCAGATCTCGTCGCAAGGCCTCCAATTCTTTTTGTTTTTGATCAGCTTGTTGAAGACGTTCGGCCATACGATTAAACGCTTTTGCCAGGGTTGCAATTTCATCATTACCACCCACCAAGGCGCGAGCGGATAAATTACCCGCTTCAATTTCATGGGCGGTTGCCTCAAGGCGGGATAGTCTCTCTGTAATTCGCGCTGCAAAAAAATTGCCAATCGCCACGGCAATTCCTCCGGCAAAAATCAGCAACACGGTAGCCAGAAGTAAATCGTGTTGGCTGGCAAACATCAAACGGGCAGTAAGCCACACATTTAAGAAAGTTAACAGACTGGCCAGCACATACGTACCGGCCAGCGCCCAACGTAAAGAAGGAGTTCGTTCAAGCCAACCCAGTCGGTATGCGCCGTACCCCGCCACAATTGAAATTACCGCGGTAAGGGTCAGGAACTGCGCCATATGTCCCAAATCGCTCATTGGTGGGTGTAGCAACCAATAGAAAATGCCCAAAGATACCAGCAAAATCATCGCGATTCCACTGGTCAGCATTAATGTGAAAGAGGTGGTTTTTTTCATAGACTATGGCTCAAATTTATAACCCACTCCCCATACCGTCACAAGATGCACCGGGTTGGAAGGGTCTTTTTCAATTTTCTCGCGCAATCGACGGATATGTACAGTCACCGTGCCAGGATCAATATAATCTGACATTCCCCAAATATTGTCGAGCAGTTGGTCACGGGTAAAAACCTGTCTTGGATGTCGCGCCAAATAATGGATCATATCAAATTCTTTACCAGTAAAGGAAATCTCCTCGCCTGCTAAAGTGACCAGACGCATTTGCGGGTTAATCGTCAGATCACCAAAGATTAGTGCACTTCCAGAGCCCGAATCTTGTGCAAGCCTCATTCTGCGTAAAACGGCTCGCACGCGACTGACCACCTCCTGAGGGCTGAATGGTTTCACTACATAATCATCCGCGCCAAGCTCCAAACCAGCAATCCGATCTGGCTCCTCTTTGCGTGAAGTTAGTAGAATGATCGGCACATCCGAGGTGTCTCGCACATTACGCATCAGCGTAAATCCATCCATTCCCGGCAGCATCACATCCAGAATAATCAAATCGGGAATCTGGCGGTCTAGCGCATCCATTGCCAATAAACCATCCGCGAACACGCTCACCTCAAAACCGGCGCGTTTCAGGTAAAGGCTGAGCACTTCGCTGATACTGGGTTCATCTTCCACAATGACGATGTGAGGCATCTTCGACTTCCTTGTTCAAATTCTGCAATCACCTGGTACCATCTCACAATTCCGCAGTAAATTCTGCGCTTGTGCATGATGTAGACATTTTATATCAAATTCCTTACAAATGTCTTAACGGATGTTCATAGATACATAAGGAGGATGCTAATAATTGTTAAGAATATCAGGCTATGATCAATAAAACAACCAAATTGGAGGTTACGATGCTTAAGAAGACTTTTATAACGATGATGATTCTTTCCTTTGTGCTTGCAGCATGCGCTCCTGCTGTAGCAGACGCAGTTCCAGAAAAACCCACTGAAGCCATGATGGAAAAACAAACTGAAGCTACCATGGAAAAACCCACCGAAGTCATGGTAGATGAGGCCACTCCTGAATCCCAGGCCATGGAGGATAAGATGATGGAATCACCCGCCTGGTTCAGTGCTCAACTGACTGACGCGCGCACCGGCGAATTGTTTACTGTAAATGATTTTAAAGGAAAGGTCGTTCTAGTTGAAACATTGGCAATGTGGTGTTCTAATTGCAAAAAGCAACAAGTGCAAGTCCTGAAATTACATGAACAGCTTGGTGAAAGAGAAGATTTTGTCAGTCTGGGTTTGGATATCGACATCAATGAAGATTTATCTGACTTGAAATCTTATGTAGAAAGCAATGGCTTTACCTGGAAATATTCTGTAGCCACTCCAGAGATTGCCAGCGAGATCAGCAAATTATATGGAGAACAATTTCTTAATCCACCCTCCACCCCGATGTTGATCATTGACCGTAATGGCGAAGCGCATCCTCTCCCGTTTGGTATCAAAAGCGCTGAAGACTTAATGAAGGCGATTGAACCTTTTTTGAATGAAAGTATGTAACCAATACAATATAAATCCGTGAGGGTGGAAAGCGGTGAGATACCATTCCACTCTCACGATAAATTTAGCCATCCTCAGTTTTAACTGGAGTTGCCATGAACCTGAATGACATTTTTACTTCGCTTTCCCTGGGATTGTTAGCCAGTTTCAGTCCCTGTATCTTACCCTTGTACCCCGGTTATCTGGCCTATCTGAGCGGTACTCAACAGCAATCCGAAACCGGTATTAAAGGCCGATATTTTCTCGGTTTTTTTGTGCTTGCCGGGGTGCTGACCATGATGTTGTTTCTGGGTCTGGTGATCGCTCTGCTATCCTTATCAGTTGGCCGGGCTTTATCGGTGATCATCCCTGTCGCCGATCTGTTAATTGTTACTTTGGGAGTTCTGTTGCTGCTCGATAAAAATCCATTCAAAGCCCTCCCTCAGGTTCAGGTTCCAGCGTTGAAGAATCCTTTCTTCAATGCATTTATTTACGGTCTGTTATACGGACCCATTGCCTTGCCCTGCTCGGGTCCGTTGGTGGTTAGCATCTTTGCGATTTCGTTGACTGCCGCTGAAGCATTCAGCAAACTCAATATTTTTCTTTGGTTTGGTCTTGGATTCGGGTTGCCCTTGCTGGCTCTTTCCCTGCTTTCCGGCGCATTACAGCGAACCATCACCCGGTGGCTGGCAAAGAATTCACGTCTGGTAAACCTGATTGGTGGGATACTTTTAATTGGAATTGGTGTGTACGACTTCATTATCAATTGGGAATTAATTCGACTGACTTTTGGAAATTAATGCTCAATATCATAACCATTCCTTATAGAAAAAGAATATTTATAAACCTGGAGGTGCATCTCCAGGTTTTTCCATTGTTTCAATTAAAGTAAAATAGATGGAGTTTCATAAATAGGTTAACAGCTGACATGTTTCCATCAACTAAATTTGCTTTCCCTCATATTAATTCGTCTATTCTTGAACGTCACCACCTTTATGAGAAATTAGCCCTTGCCACTAAAAGCAAGGTTATTCTACTTTCTGCGCCAGCAGGTTCTGGAAAAACGACATTGTTATCCACATGGCTGCAGTCGGAGAAGCATTTAAATGCCTGGATAAACCTGGATGTGTTTGATAATAACAAAAGCCAATTCTGGTTGACCATTCAAAATGGCATTGAATTAGCGACTGGTCATATCCCCAATCAAGAAACCCAAGCAGTAGATGCACTGAATTCCCAAGAATCATTAAATCAATTGATCTTTTCACTAATCGAAATCGCTTCTCATATATCTCCTGAATTGTTGCCTTTTTACATAGTTTTGGATGATTTTCACTTGATCACTGATTTGCAAACGCTTGAATCGCTGCAATTTTTCATTGCCCACTTGCCGCCAGAATTCCTCCTGATTATTTCCTCTCGATTTGATCTTCCATTTCCGACTGCGCGAATGCGGGCTTCAGGCACATTGGTTGAATTTCGAGCTGCAGATCTCCGTTTTTCATTGGGAGAAGCTGAAGAGCTATTTCGAGAAAAGGATCGATTATCCTTAACCGCAGAACAGGTAAATATCCTGGTTGAGCGTACCGAAGGATGGGCAGCCGGTCTTCAGTTTTCAGGTGTTTCACTGGCAGGTAGCAAGAATGTTGACGAATTCTTGAATCACTTTTCTGGAACAAACCACTTTGTGCTTGACTTACTTTCTGAAGAGGTTTTAGCAAATCTAGATGAAGATATAAGGCTGTTTATTCTTAAGACAAGCGTTCTTCATTCCCTGAAGCCGGATATCTGCAATCATATTACCGGACGCTCGGATTCGAAACACGTGTTAACAGAGCTGGAAAGAAAAAACCTCTTTCTTACACCCCTCGATGAACAACAAAATGAGTATCGTTATCACTCATTGTTTGCGGAAGTGATGCGCAGTCACTTAACCGATGAATTTCCAGACTCCGAAAACGAACTGTTAATTCAAGCAGCGATATGGCAATTAAACAATGATCAGGTAATTGATGCCATCCAATATGCCTATGAGGCTAAACGCGAAGATTTAATGGCTGAATGGCTGGAAAGAATTGCACCCTCCCTGGTGACTCGCAGTGAATTTGCCCCAATTTGCTTTATTGCCAATCAGCTCCATTGGGAAACCTTAAAGAATCACCCCCGATTGATTCTCTTTTTCAGCCTTGGACTATACCTTTCTGGAAAATCAACAGAAGCTTCTCATTGGTTATATAAAGCAGAAAGCCTTCGACCATCAGATCCTCTCTGTAGATTAATTGCATTTACAATCCGGATCTTGCTTAGGCTGCACCAGGGAAATGAACTTTCTGAATTGGACCTTACCCTTCTAGAGCAAGAAGACATTTCTTTTGATTCCATACAAATCTCCATAGCGTATCTATTTGCTACCTCACTGATAATTCCTGCGCTTGCTGAAAGCGGAAATGTAATCAAAGCCCGGCAATTCGCAGATAAGGCTATTCATACAATCGACGCCTTTACGCTAGATGAAGCAATGCAACCAGCGATTGGGTTTATCTATCTTCAACATGGAGATATTCTTTATCAACTGAATGAAATTGAACTGGCAACAACCAGTCTTTTAAATGCTTATGCCTCATATTGTGCATCAGGTAACAAAGTATTACAGGCGCGCTGTTGCGCTCAGCTTTCACAGATAGAAGCCATCAAAGGCAATCAAAATTCCTCTCACAATTGGCTAGAAGAAGCCGAAAAGATCGTGCGTCAACGGAATTACCAGCATGAATGGATTTTGTTCGATACTTACCGAATCAAAATCTGGTTAACCAGCAGAAATTCTGATGGAATAAAAGCCTGGTACCAGCAACAACAACTGCAATTCCAAACCCTGATAAATTCAACAACATATCGAAGAATGGCTGATTTCAACCTTGTGAGAGCAAATATTGCTTTAGGGAGAAAAGACGAAGCCGCAAAAATTTTGGATCGCTGGAAGGAGATTTCAACGCAAGGAAAAGCGATCGTTAAATGTCAATGGTTGATCTTAATGGCAATCGTTGCTTTTAGAAAAAATGAACATGAGCAATGTCTCGATTATATGTCTCAAGCGTTAAGTTATGGGCACGAGTTCGTGCGCCTTTTTTTGGATGAAGGGGATTGTATCTTTGAAATTATCAATCACATTGAAAACAAAATTGAACCCGAATTAATCAATACCGCTCTGCTGTTCCTGAACATTCCATCTATATTGACCCAAGAAGAAAAGAAGCAATGGGCAAGTATTCAAGGTGTTATTGTCCAAACACTTAGCGATCGGGAGTTTGAAGTGCTGAATTTGGTCGCCCAGGGGCTCACTAACCGGATGATTGCCGATCGCTTGGTGATTGAATTGGGTACAGTCAAACGCCATGTTTACAATATATTTAGTAAATTGGGTGTCCAGAATAGAACTGAAGCAGTTCATCAGGCACGTGAACTGGGCTTGATTGATTGATCTCAAAAAAAGTTCAAAAAAGATCTCCACGAAAAAAGCCAACTGCAACCGAGTTGGCTTTTTTTAACCCATTAATGTCACTTTGTATACATGCGCAATCAACCCTTAATCTTTATAATCTTGATGAAATTGAAACAAAGATTGCCAGGAGAATAAACATGAATTTCTACACAATTCAAGTTGCAAGATCTATTGAACCACGGTGGGAAGAATGGTTCGAGGGCCTGACTATAACAAATCTTGAGAATGGGATATGTTTGATTAAGGGCTGTTTGCCTGATCAGGCAGCACTATTCAGCATATTAAACAAGATCTATTCACTTGGCTTACCTCTATTATCGGTGGAAACCCAATCCGCAAGTTAATTATTATGAACAAAATGAGGAGTGAAAAATGAAAATTCTTGCTATCAACGGAAGTTATCGCGGTGATCGCGGTCAAACGCAACACTTAATTGACTTGCTTTTTACAGGAGCAACCCAAGCCGGAGCACAATGTGAAACCATCACGTTGGCTAAATTGAAAATGAATCGCTGCCTGGGCTGCAATTCCTGTCAAAAAAATGCCAGGCAGATTGAAGATGATCAATCAGATCAGGGAAAATGGCCAGAGTATAAATTGGAGTGTATCTTTAAGGACAAAGATGACCTTCAAAGTGTTTACAACAAAATGGCCGAAGCGGATTTAATCATCTATGCTTCACCGGTGTACGTTTTTAATATTTCCGTTTTATTAAAAACAGTCTTCGACCGCTTTTATGGTCTCAGCTATGCGGAGGGTTTCCGGGTCACTGATGCGGGTTTGATGTTCCACCATGTAAATAAGAAAATCGTATCGAAACCCTTTGTTCCGCTGATTGTTTGCGACAACCTTGAGAATCAAACCCCAAAAACCCTGGTGAATTATTTTGCAACTTTTTCGAAATTTCTGGACGCGCCTCAAGTGGGTCTGTTGGTACGGAACGGAGGTGCTTTATCAGGTCACGGAAACGACCCAGAAGCGGAATCGCGCATGCCAAAAATCCAAGAGGTTTACAAGGCCTACCATCTGGCCGGGCGCGAGCTTGTCTTGAATGGTAAAATAACTCCTCAAACGCAACGCAAAGCCAATCAAGAAATCGTGCCAGTTCCACTCTTTTCATTATTGAAGAGCATTAAATTCCGTCCATTCAAAACCGAATTTGTAAAAGCAGCCAATCAAATGCGCTCATCCCAAATGTCGGAATAATGCTTTCAACGCATACATTAAGAAAATATCTCTACATTGCCCCTGAAATTCATTTTTTGGCCTCGAATGAAATACTAACATCAACTATAGGCTATCGATAATTCAGCGATAGCCTTTATTTTTAATCTTCTATCAATTTTTCTCTCAACCTGCCGAAACCATTAATTGATAACATAGTACATGCGATCAATTACTTATATATCTCCTCTAGTGGACGGGATACAGGTTGGAATCTACTTTAACCCAACTATGGATGGCAGAAATTTGCCAATGGACAGGCTCATTATTTCCAGATTGTGAGCTTTCTTTTCCTGTGCCAAATCTTTGTAATCCGAACTCTGGTTCAATTACTTTAACATCATTCTGGTACCGAATTTCCCCTAGTCCCACCCAAAACATGGTTTTTATTGGCGTGCCTAATGGTCGAGTGACAGCACCCTATCCTTCTCCATCTAGAATCAGGGTTGGATTTTCACCTTGGATTACAATTGACCGCAACATTCTGATGGATAATATGGCTCAATCCCCGGTTCAGATCGAACCTTTTTTTGATGACCACTTTTTTCGATCTTTACCAGAATCGGGAAGTTTGGGGATTATGGTCACTCGTCAAAACTTTTTGTCACCAAACCACCAGTTAGATCAATTATTCCTTTTATATGAGTTTTGCCTGCAGCAATATTTTTTTTCATCCCCGCTAAAAATCAATAAACTGATATCTTTTTACCAACAATTTATTCGGCAAATTCCTCCGGGGTTGTTCCTGTATTACCGCCGGATAAATTTGGCTTTTTGGGATTGGCTCGAAACAAGTATTTCTTCAACCTTATCAAATACAAAAGAAGAGGCTGTCAACGCAAGTTAATATCCCAGATCCCTTTTTATTAACATCCCAAATCGGCCCTAAATTAATCCCTCTGGCTATAATTAAATTATCCTGATCGCCAGGGGAAAAGGTATGTTAAGTTTCTTTGAAAAAATACCAAACAAAATCACATCGCACTTTGCTCGCTGGTTTTCTTTTAAGCATAACCATTTTGAAGTAAATACTTATCTAAATGCAAAGGGGATTATTTGGGTTTGGTTAGCGGCTTTGGTTTGGTATATTTTTACTTTCAATGCTGTTCCAGCGATTTGTTTTTGGTCCCTCAGTCTATCAATTTTTTTGGCATATCATTGGGTTAGACAAAACGCTTTGTCTATATCCGCAACCAGGGAACTAAAATATGCCGCCTTCCAGGTTGGTGACTTGTTAGAAGAAGAAATAACCCTAAACAACAACTCCTGGCTGCCTGGCTTGTGGGTACAATTTTGCGACCACTCATCCATCCCCGGATATACTGTCCGTAGTGTGCGTGCGGTGAGCGGTTGGGAAACTCAACAGTTTACCTCTTCGAAACTTTGTGAGCAGCGTGGTGTCTATGCTCTGGGCCCTTGGGAAATTCAAATGTCTGATCCCCTAGGAATTTTTCAGGTAAAACAAGTTTATCCAGAGGTTAAAGAAATCGTGGTGTATCCCCCATTAGCTCCTCTGCCGGATCATCTGCTCGCACATCATCAAACACGCGGTGAACACCGTCGTTTGCGGCAGGCGCTTGAGTCTGAGACTATTAATGCTTCTACAACCCGTGCTTATGTTCCGGGAGACACTCTAAAAAGAGTCCACTGGCCTACCAGCGCACGCCGGCAACAGTTATATATAAAGATTTTTGAACCTGAAAGCAGTTCAAGAGTCTGGTTGATCCCGGATCTGGATTCCACAGTTCAAATAGGTCTAGGAAAAGATTCCACACTCGAAGTTACCGCCGTATTGATGGCTTCTCTTGCACACCAATTACTTGAAGAGCATTTAGCCGTCGGTCTTTTTGCCAGAGATTCCATTCCCCATGTCGTTCTACCAGAACGCGGAAAAGCGCATTTATGGTCCATCTTGCGCGTTGCAGCTCAACTCAAAGCCGTTCCCAACCAGCCTTTGATTAAGATCCTTCAAGAATCCAAGACAATTATTAGAAACAATGACCTGATCATATTAATTACACCTTCGCTTGCTTTAGATTGGAGTAATGCCATTGTTCAGGAAACCAAATTGCATGGTGTGGATGTACTGCTTTATGAACCCCACTCTTTTGGTGCAGATGCTGACGCTCAATCGCTGATCCAATGGTTGGCACATCAAGGTATATCTTGCCGCTTGATTCATAAGTCAGAAATACAACCGCTTTCTGCCAGTTATGGAGCACTGCGTCGCTGGGAGTTTAAAGTGTTGGGAACTGGTAGAGTCATTGTTCGGCAATCACCCCGATCTGCTGAAGCGACTACTTTGAAATTCTAACCCACGAACAATAGATGAAAAAGATTAGATATTTCGCATTATCCAGGTGGGAGTATATAAAAAAGAAATGGGATAAGCTGATTTTAATCAGCCTGGCCTTGCTTTTGTATGCCACAGTAGTAGAGCGATCTAATCTTTTGCGTGATATCGATCCATTGGTTAATTGCTTACTCTCAGGCACAATTCTGGGAGTAATACTTCCGCGAACAAAATTTTCCCGTACCTTTTCTTACTATTATAGTTTTCTGTTATCCATCCCTCTTGTTTTCCAATTCACCCAACAAATCGTGCCATCCAGTATATTTTCCCTCTCTTTTTGGCAATTTGTGGACATTCTAAATATTCGTTTATTTGCAGCTTTGCAGGATCTGGCACAGATAGGAGCTGAATTTATTGTTTCGCGACAAGCCTTTACCAGCACAAACCTGTCAATTATTCTGGGTTGGGCTTCCTGGCAAATAAGTTTCTGGCTGTGCTGGAAGTCGATTAATGAATCACGCTCTTTCATCGCAATACTTCCGATTGGTCTGGGTACAGCAGTAATAATGCAGATCAGTGGTCAGCAAATCAGAGTTTTATTGGTGTTTGTAGTGACTGGTTTAATCCTGCTAAGCAGTACTTATGCTGAAAGAATCAAAGCCGCTTGGGAAAGAGACGCCATCCCATATCCGTGGGATTTTGGATTGGATTGGGTCGCAAGTGCTATTATGTTTTCGCTTTTAATCGGATTTTTTTCATTTGTATTTTATCTAGGAGGGTCTAAAGAAGGATGGCGAGAGGTGGATAAGTTTATCGATCGCTTTCGCCAGCCGGCCTCCCAACCAATTTCCGTAGAGGAAGATGTATCGGATGATTTATCAGCTCAACAGACGGAAATAGATGCGTCCACTTCAGATCTGCTCATCCGGTTTGAACCACCTCCCATTTTGACCACTTCAATCATGAAAGTCAAGCTTAGCGATCCACCCCCGATTCCTCCGGAAGTAAGTGGTGATGTGAGCCGGAATTATTACTTGCGAAGCGATATTTATTCCTTTTATACCGGTGAAAATTGGCTGCCTGTGGAGCTTTTCCCTTCCACCTTTCCAGAGGTCGCCCCCCAGGAGGAACCACAAGGAAGATATTATTTGCAGCAAGAATATCAAATATTAGCGAAGGATTGGAGCCATCTTTTTTCGATCAATCAACCAATATGGGCCAGTGAAGGTGTACAGGTATTCTCTGCAAAAGAGGATGAAAATTCTGTTTTGAATTCAAATTCGAATGAATATGTGGTTTATTCATTGGCTACACAAGTAACAGCTGATGAACTGGTAAAGGCTGGTAATAATTACCCGCCATCAATTCTCTCTGAATATACGCAATTACCTGACACGCTCCCACAAAGAGTTTCTGATTTAGCCCAATCTTTATCCGCAAATTTGAATTCTTCTTATGAAATTGCCATTTCAGTGCAAAACTACCTGCGAACAAATTATCCATACTCTTTAGAAGTCGCCCCTCCCCCGGCTAACAGAGATGTCGTGGACTATTTTTTATTTTATGAAAAACAAGGATTTTGCAGCTACTACGCCTCCTCCATGACCATTTTATTGCGCACTTTAGGCATCCCCTCTCGAGTGGTGACCGGTTATGTAACATCAAACTACAACTACCAGGAACAACAATATGTTGTGACTGCATCCAGCGCGCATGCCTGGGTCGAAGTATATTTCCCAGGGTATGGCTGGGTGGAGTTTGAACCGACTGCCTCTCAGCCAGCTCCTGACTATGGAGTCATTTCCTCACCCGTCGGCTCTTCAAATATTTTTAATAATGAATCTGGAAAGATTACTAATAAATTAAATGAAAAAATTCTTGTACTTATTGGATTCCTTCTTTTTTCCGGGATGATAATTTACTGGCTATACGCAAATGGAGAAATGGGAATAAAGATCAAATTGGTACCTGCTGATCAACAATATACCCGGCTCCGGATCTTTTTAAACCGGTTAGGATTTATTGCTCCGGCGTCGATTACTCCACTGGAATATTCACAATTATTTTTGCCCCAGCTGGAAACCTGGCCGTGGTTGCAAGATTTACTCGATTCATCTACAAAACTATATATTGGTGAGATATACAGTTTAAAAAAGCCCTCACCTCAACAGTTGTTGGAAAACGGAAAATTATGGAACAATTCCACCTTTGAAAGGGGCAAGCTCTTGTTCTCTTGTCTTATAACCAATTTGCTCAATCGATCAAGATGATTATCCAAACAACTATCCTTTTATTGCGCTTCTGCTCGGAAAACAACCAATATGATAGACCAGACCACCCCTCATCATGAATATTTGCCTGTGCAATCTCGACCCAAACTTATTGCCATTAATCAAAATCGACTCAACACAATTGTCTCTGCTGCCATTATGGTTGGCCTTATTTTTGTGGATATCATATTCCTCTCCATCGGCATGATATTCATTCAGGAATCCATTAACAATCAAATTCTTCTAGAAGAAGAAGGGGTAACAAGTATAGGAAAGATTACCCAATTATTCAGTGAAGAAGACAATGAAGGCGATCTGGATTATTATGTTACTTACACATACGCTGCAAGGGACAAAAAACAAACCTACCAGTCAACTGCGGATGTCAATCAAAACGAATATTCAGCATTGCATGTTGGTGAATATATCCCAATTTTGTATGTTTCTTCACAGCCCTCCATATCAAAAATGGAGCAAGAATACAAAAAACATCTAGGATATAAGAAATATTTATTACCCGTCCTATTCTTCAGTGGATCCTTACTGTTTGGCTTGGTTCCGGTTTTCATACTCGGTTCAGCCATCCGCACAGCGATTAACCTTTCCAAACTTAACCAAGAAGGTTCAACCACGTCCGCACGCATTATTGGACATTGGATTGAAACCGATTCTGAAGGTGGTGAGACTTATTTTCTGGGGTTTGAGTATCTCCCTTTAAACCCAAATTCTATAGAAATGTTGAGACTGAAACAAATCGTCAGTCATACTGATTACTTCTCCATCGAAGACAATTCGGTTCAAACAGTGCGATACTTACCCATCCATCCTCAAATTGCCCGTTTAGAATTGAAATACCCATAAATCCATACACATTTTTCGGATTTTCATCTTTATATGTATTGCATCTTATTGATTACAAGGTATCGCTTCCGATCATTGTTAATGATTTGTTATTAAACCGAAAATTGATTGACAATGTCCAAATAATATTGAATAATCTTCATATTACCTTTTCTAACCATGTAGATAGAGCAGAAATGAACTCTTTAGCTTCCACCCCAATATATTCCACTAACAACACCATGATGATGTCTATGGTCATGCGCTGGCAAATCCGGGCGGCAGCTTTGGAGGATATGTCATAAACTGACCATTCCATCCATAGAGAACATAATCTCGGCTGCCGCACTCGGCAGCCGTTTTTTTTGCACTATTAACATTCTAATCATAACCGGAAAGGAAATTCCATATGCCCATTAAGATTCCCAATCAATTACCCGCCAAACAGATCTTGAGCGATGAAAACATTTTTGTCATGGACGAGGAGCGCGCTATTCACCAGGATATCCGCCCGCTCAAGATTGCCATTCTCAATTTAATGCCCACAAAAGTAGCCACAGAGACCCAACTTCTCCGTTTATTAGGCAACACCGCTTTACAGGTAGAAATTACACTTTTAAGAACACGCTCTTATCAAAGCAAAAACACCTCTGAAGATTACCTGCTTGCCTTCTACCAGACAATAGATCAAGTCCAAAATCAGAAATTCGACGGGTTAATAATTACTGGCGCACCAGTCGAGCATCTGCCATTTGAGGAAGTTGATTATTGGCCTGAGTTGCAAGAAATTATGGAATGGGGGCTTGAAAATGTATTTGCCCTGCTCTATATATGCTGGGGAGCACAAGCTGCGTTATACCATCAATTCGGAATTCCGAAGTATCCGCTTCCACAAAAGCAGTTTGGGGTTTTTCCACATAGGATCATCGAGCGTAATCAAAAATTATTACGCGGATTTGATGACATTTTCTACGCCCCTCACTCCCGCCACACGGAAATCCGGAGAACTGATATTCAAAAATTTCCTGAACTAAAAATATTGAGCGAATCAGACGAAGCGGGCGTTCATATTGTTGCCAGTCAGGATGGGCGCCAGGTGTTTGTGACCGGACACTCTGAATATGATCCTTTTACGTTAAAGAAAGAATACGACCGTGATGTAGCCGCAAATTTACCCATTAATATTCCACTGAACTATTATCCAAACGATGATCCATCCCAAACGCCAATTGTGCGTTGGCGCGGTCACGCCAATCTATTATTTGCAAACTGGATCAATTACCATGTGTATCAAGAAACGCCATACGACCTGAATCAATTTGAACAAACCAGATTATTGAACAAGAGCAAAGTTTGATGAATTGGATGATAAAGGATGAATAAATTATGACTACTCAAAAATCAAATCGGAAATTTGGTTTCAGCACCCGGCAGCTACACGCTGGTCAACAGCCTGACCTCGCCACAAATTCCCGGGCAGTTCCAATTTACCAGACTACTTCTTATGTGTTCGACAGCACAGAACATGCAGCCAACTTGTTTTCACTTAAAGAGCCGGGCAATATTTACACGCGCATCATGAATCCTACCAATGATGTTTTAGAGCAGCGTATCGCTGATCTGGAAGGCGGTGTGGGGGCTCTGGCAGTCAGCTCCGGTCACGCCGCTCAAGCGCAGGCAATTTTCACCCTGGCCGGAGTAGGCGATCATATTGTCTCTTCATCAACATTATATGGTGGAACTCACACCCAATTCGCGCATAGCTTTAAACGCCTTGGAATCGAGGTAACCTTTGTCAATCCCAAAGAGCCAGAAGAGTTTCGACGCGCCATCCGCGATAATACCAAATTGATTTATGGAGAGACGCTCGGCAACCCCCAGATAAATGTATTTCCATTTGATGAGGTAGCAAAAATTGCCCAAGAATTTGCCATCCCACTGATGATCGATAACACTTTTGCCACTCCATATTTAGCTCGTCCTTTTGATTTTGGCGCCAACATTGTCGTTCACTCCGCCACAAAGTTTATCGGGGGACACGGGACTTCAATTGGTGGATTGATCGTTGACGGTGGGAATTTCGAATGGAAGGGGAATACTAGATTTCCAAATTTTAATACTCCTGATGAAAGTTATCATGGCCTGATCTTTTCCGACTTATCAGAAAGTGGTATGGCACCGTTCATCACTAAAGCGCGTGTTCAAGTCCTCCGCGATTTTGGCGGATGCCTTTCTCCTTTCAATGCCTTTCTATTTTTACAAGGATTGGAAACCTTGAGTCTTCGTATGGATCGCCATGTATCCAACGCACAAAAAGTTGCTGAATTCCTGAGTCAACACCCCAAAGTCTCTTGGGTAAGCTATCCGGGTCTCAAAAATAATCCTGATTACTCCGCAGCCCAGAAATACCTGCCAAAAGGTCCCGGCGCAATCATGGGATTTGGGATTAAAGGTGGCAGAGAGGCTGGAATGAAATTTATTGAAAATCTGGTCGTATTCAGCCACCTGGCTAACGTTGGTGACGCAAAAAGCCTTGCGATTCATCCAGCCACCACCACCCATAGCCAATTAAATGAAGAAGAACAAATCAATGCAGGAGTATCACCTGATTTCATCCGTTTGAGTATCGGGCTAGAGGATATTGAAGATATCTTGTGGGATTTGGATCAAGCTCTTGCAACGACTTAAATCGAAGTCTGGTAAACTTAGTGAAAGAATATTGCTTTATTAAAACATTTTACTGATTGAAATGAAAAACTTTCGGATTTGAATATCCAAATCGAAATACAAAACGAGTGAATCTTATGACCACGACTCGAAGCTTACCCGTTCAATATATTCAATTTAACGCTGGCAATTGGAAAGTCAACCAGGCGCAAATTGTTGTTGAAAAGCCGGTCTCTCTAACTGTAAACGGGAAGGTATGGTTGGATTTGCTTTGCACCCCCGCTCAATTAGAAAATCTGGCCGTTGGATTCCTCTTTAATGAAGGCTTGATTAAATCCGCAAAGGAAATTGGAAATATCTATGTCTGTCCGACGATGGACAATATAGATATCTGGACCCATACCAGTCTCGTTAAACCTGCAGATTGGCGCAAGACTTCAGGTTGTTCTGGTGGTCAAACATCGCAGAATGATAATGACATTCTATCTCCAGCATTAGCAGCTATTGAAATCCTTCCAGAGGAGGTAAACGAGCTGCTGCAAATGTTTTTGGCATATCAAAAGACACACCTGGAATCTCGGGGAGTTCACACGTCTGCACTAAGCGATGGGAAACAGATTTTGGCTTTTGCTGATGATGTGGGCAGGCATAACACCTTGGATAAACTGGCAGGGAATTGTTTATTGAACGAAATTCCCTTACCCCAACCGGTTATCATGACCACCGGACGAATCAGTTCGGAAATGCTGCAGAAATCCGCGAAAATGGGTTGTTCGGTCATCATTTCCTTAACTTCACCCAACAACTTCTCCATTGAATTAGCTAATAAATGGGGCATCACGTTAATTGGTTATACAAGACACAATTCATTTAATATTTATACCCACGCGGAGCGAATTATGGGGTCTAAAACCGATCTTCAAGCATAAACGCATCATCATTTATTTGGAACTGATTCATATTCGCTCCATCAAATATCAAGTATTGGTCATTGACTCCGTCATAAAGAGAATCAAAAGATCATATGCCTGAAAATATTCTCCTCACGAAACTTTTCACACCCACTGTTTCAGAAAGTCGGATTTCAAGGTCGCGGCTTTTTTCTCTGTTAGATCAGATCGCTATACAAGATCGAAAATTTACATTGATTTCTGCTCCAGCGGGATATGGAAAGACCACATTGCTTGCCAGCTGGCTGCAAACGAACAGAAAGTGGAAAGCTGCGTGGATTTCACTTGATGAAAATGATAACTTCCCTGGTTTGTTCTTCACCTATTTCATCAGAGCCTTACAAAGAATTGGGGTATCGTTCAAGCAATCTACTGTTGACCTATTGGAAATCCAAAACATATCCCTTGATGTAATTATCGAGTCTGTGCTTCAAGATATCAGTCAATCCGACACAAAACTCCTATTGGTTTTGGATGATTACCATTTAATCAGCAACTCAATCATTCACGAGGCAATTCGAACAATCATTTCCGGTTCACCTTCTAATTTTCGAATCGTCATCATTAGCCGGATTGACCCTCCATTCCCATTAGCAAGAATGCGCGCGAATGGGCAGCTCATTGAGATCCGGCAAAATGTTTTGCAATTTAATACTGAAGAAGCAATCGCATTCTTCAATCAGACCATGTCTCTGGCTTTATCGAATAAGCAGATCAGTTTATTGGAAAAAAAGACTGAGGGTTGGATCGCCGGATTACAAATGGCTGCATTGGCTTTGCAATCAGCTCAGGACTATGATCATTTCTTGGAGGAATTTTCTGGATCTCACCGATATATATTAGATTACTTAATTGAAGAAGTATTGATTAGACAAACCGAAAAAACGCAGAGATTCTTATCCCACACTTCCATTCTCAAGCAATTTAATGCAGACTTATGCGCCGCAGTATTAATTGAATATGGGTATTCCATTTCAGATTGTCAAGATATTCTTGCCCGGCTTGAGCGCGACAATCTATTCATCATTCCTCTAGATGATCATCGTCAATGGTACCGCTACCACCATTTGTTTTCAGAATTACTCCTCGCGCGATTGAAGCATAAACAACCAAAATCATTGGAAGTTCTTCACACCAATGCTTCGATTTGGTTTGATCATCACCAGGATTCAAAACAAGCTCTTAATCATGCTTTTCTTGCCAAGGATTATGAACGTGCGGCTGATTTGATAGAAAAATATTCCTCTATTCATTGGCAAATCACAGATTTAAATTTCTTTTTGACGGTAAACCAATTGCCTGAGGAAGTTATTATTAAAAGACCCGTTCTATGCCTCCAAAAAGCCTGGGTTGGTGTGATTACCGGGCAATTGAACCTGACCAAATCCATGCTGGACAAAACCAAACCCTATCTAGATCCTACTCAAGTAGAAGGCAGGACCCAGCAACCGGATCAATTACAAGGATTACTGGCTTTTTCAAAAGTGCTGTTTGCGTACCTGGAGGATATGGCGAACAATCATGTAAAACTGGATCAATCAATCCAGGAAGCAATATTTACAATTCCAGAAGAAAACGTGGGTCTTCGCAACAGCATCGCTGTAGTAATTGGCAGCATTTACTTCATGGAAGGTGATTTCGAGAAAGCAGCACTTTACTTTAAAGAAGCCATCGATAGAGATATTTCTGTTAAAGGAACAAACGCGATCCCAATTGCCGCCTCGCGTTGGGCTCGGATGATGATTATTCAGGGCAAGCTCCATTCGGCACATAATTTGTGTCTGGAGTATGAACATTATGTCCGCGAACGAGATATCCGCCGTTATTATGTTTCTGGCAACTTGCTGATTCTTCGCGCCAACATTTTACGTAGATGGGGGCAACTTGCTGATGCTGAAGAATTGGTTAACGAAGGCCTAGACCTGCATAAGAATTGGCCAGTTCCCCAGGGTGTCTTTATGGGGTATGTCACAATGGCCCATATTCTACTTAATCGTTTCGATTTTTCTGGCTGTGAACAAAATTTGGAGAAGGCAAAAGAAATCTTAATCACTCATCAAATTCACCCTGAATTTTATAATTACTTCCAATCGGTTTCCGTGAAATTAAATTGTGCTCAAGACAATATTTATGCGATAGAAGAGTATATATCAGAATGCAATCCGCAAGATTTCTCATTCCGTTTTGAATCCCAGCATCTCACACAAGCCCGCGCATTGATTTTTCTCGATCGAGAAGCTGAGGCTATTGAAATTTTAAATTCTGTAATCGAACATACACTTCATGAGCAACGTTTTGAGAATTTGATAGAAGCCTATTTGCTTTTAGCGTCCTGTCAATCCGAGCAATTAGCGCTGGCTTCACTAGAAAACGCGCTTCGTCTGGCAGAAACAGAAGGTTTGATAAGTCCATTTCTTGAAGCGGGAAAACAAGTATTCGATAGATTGGCTGAGCTAAACTCGCGATCACAATCTCTGGAACCACCTATAGGCAATTTCATTCAAAAAATAATCGAATTTACCTGGAACGGTGCGCCAACATTGCATGGGTATTTACCTGATCATCAAAAGGTTGAAAATCAAAATTTAATAGAGCCGCTGACATCAAGGGAGTTGGAAGTATTACAACTGACTGCGGATGGTCTTTCAAATCAGGATATCGCGGATCAATTGGTTATCTCGATTCGCACGGTAAAGAAGCACCTCCAAAATGCCTATGCCAAATTGGACGCAAAAGGACGCGTTCAGGCAATCAATCGCGCTAGAGAACTTAATCTCATTTAGCCCTCAAATATACGCCCTTGAATACGCCTTGCGGACACTGTAAACCTGTGCCGCAAGGCGTATATTGTTAACATCTTTCAAGGTTAGCTAAACGAATTAGGAGAAAAAATGAAAAACACAACTTCTTTACCTGTTTTCAATGGATTAATTCTGCCCATCCTTCTGGGTCTGATGATCGCAGCCATTGCTTATGCCAATGCATACAATAAAAGTCTTCCATTCATCTCAACCCCTAAAGCAGCTTTGATCGCAATTTTGATTGTTGGGATGACCATGTGTGCATTGGGTGGAATCAGCCAGGTTGGAGCCAGTGGAAAATGGGCTTCACCACTCGCGATCGCTGGGTACTTACTTGGCGCGGGTTTGTTGGTTGTTCTCATTGGCGGGATTGCCGGATGGAATCTGCCCTACATTAACAGCCAAAAAGATGCTGTCAGCATCGCATCTTTGCTAATTCTGGCAAAATTTATGATTGGCACTGTAAGTTACTTCTTCCACCTGCTCTAATCTCACGAAAACGGCAACTCTTTTTTTTTACAATTCAAGTAATGCAAAGTGGATTTTATTCCTCGAGAATTGAGACTTTTTATCAGGTTTTTTGATAGTAAGGCAGGTTCAAATGACTCTCACCGAATTCGGTCATGCGTATAAGAGTGTAATCGTATCTCCGACAAAAGCGTTCAAACAAATTGATGGAAACAGTAATAAAATGCTTCTTGGTTTTGTCGCTGCTCTGATCCCCGCGATTCTTTATACTCTTTTCTACATCATGGCATCTGCTGCAGGCGGAGCGCCAAGTGCATTTGTGCCATGGTTGAATCTTCCCATGGATCGGTATTTCTTTTTCGCAATTTTTCTAACCATCCCGGGATATTTATTGGCTTTTTTCTTTGCCACAGGGTTTGTATACTTCTGCTTGAGATTATCAAGAACCGAAGTATCTTTCGAATCAGTCCTTATGGTCCTTGGATTTGGGGTCGGGGTTGGATCCTTGAGCTCACTGATTCATGACCTTACAGATTCCTTCCTGGGATTTATTGGTGTGATTGATATCAAACAGTATGAGATGATGCTCAACCAACCCACATTTTGGAGATATTTACTCCTTACTCTGTATACCATCTATTCCATCTGGGTATTTATATTATTCCAGAAAGGGTTTAAAGTTGTAGCGAATATTGGAAATGGAAAATCCACAGTGTTTGCATTGATTAGTTTAGTGGCGTTTCAATTGGTTTTGCTCATTACCATAAGATAATGAAAACACTATAATTTGAGGAATGAATGTCCAAGGTCAACGGGTATTATTACGAGATTGAAATCGATGAATTAATCGACTCAATCTGGATAGATTGGTTTTCTGACATGGAAATCTCGGTAAAAGACGTGCATAAGAGTCCTAGAACAATGTTGCGTGGATATCTTCCTGACCAATCATCACTGTTCGGAGTATTGAACCAAATTCACAATTTGAAATTGACCCTGATATCTGTAAAAAGGTTGAATTAATCCAAAAGCAAGATCAATAAAACCTGGTTTTACTTTCTAAGAATATTAGATAGCAAGCCAGGTTTTTCCTTGCCATTCTCATAAATACCCGAAGTTCCATATTACTTTTGGGTTTTATTAAAATAAGCCTTGTATTTTCTGTTTTAAAGTTAGTAATATTAATATAAGTACTTTCCAGAAATGATTGAAAAAAGATAATAAAGAAGGAAGAATTTCCATGAGAGGGGCAAGCAACTCCCAATCAGAAATCACCCGCAAAAGAACTCGCAGGGTGATGATTTGGATTGGCATAAGTCTGGTTCTTACATTATTACTTGGATATGTTGGAATTAGCACAATAGCCGCCAACCTATTAACTTTGCCAAAAAGGATATTCGAACCAGAATTAAATCCTGGTAAATACAACCTCGAATTTGAAGATTTGGTTTTCTCCGCGAGAGGGGATGGCGTTAAGATCGCTGCCTGGTATATTCCCTCGGAAGAAAAACAAAGAGCGATCATTTTGGTCCATGGTCGTGATAATAGTAGAACAAATGGATTTGTAAATCAATTTATCTCATTTGCCAACCAACTTCATCAAGCCGGTTTTTCCGTTTTGATGATCGATTTACGCGGACACGGCCAAAGTGAAGATTCCCGCTTTCACTTTGGGACAACAGAGTACCAAGATATATTGGGCGCAGTCGACTGGCTTGAAACAAGAGGTTATGAACCCGGAAAAATAGGTGTCCTGGGTTATTCATTGGGGGCTGCATCGGTAATCAAAGCCGCAGCAGAAGAAGAAGACATTGGAGCAATTTGGATAGATAGCGCTTATGCAGATATAAAACCAGTGATCGAAAAAGGTTGGGCAGTTGATAGTGGCTTACCACAAGTTTTTCTATATTCCACGAAACTGATGATCCGGATTTTGTATGGATATAATATTACTGAATCACACCCGATAGATGAAATTGGAGAAGTATCACCCAGACCAATCTTCATTGCCCATTGTGAAAAAGATAGGCTGATTCCAATATCTAACATGCAACTGCTAGTATCGAAGGCTCCTGATGCTCAAACTTGGGTAATTCCAAATTGCGATCAAGATACTCAAAATCTTCTTCTTGTTGATAAAAAACATCTGAATAACCACGCGCTTGGATATAATCTGCAGCCTGATATATACGAGCAAAAAGTGATTGAATTCTTTTCTGAAAACTTACAATGATTCAATATGTTAAATAGAAAACCCCTCACGCTTTTCAAATGAGGGGTTTTCTAGATATCATCATAGTTCAATACGCCCCTGTTCCCTTAATCACTGTCAATGGAGTTCTTGCTAGAATAATCACATCCAGCCAAATGGACCAGTTTCGGATGTAATATTCATCCATCCGCACCCGTTCAGAATAAGGCACATCATTACGACCAGATACCTGCCATAAGCCAGTAAGTCCAGGTCGAACATGAATGTATAAGTTATAACAATTTCCATATTGTTCTGCATCAATAATTGGCCGTGGCCCAACCAGGCTCATTTCACCAATAAAAACATTCCAAAGTTGGGGGAGCTCATCAAGACTATATTTTCGTAGAAAACGTCCTAAACGCGTTACCCGGGGATCATTTTTTAACTTTTGAGTAGTGTTCCATTCCTCCCGCATTTCCGGATTGTTATTGAGGTAATTTTCCAAAGCCTCATCGGCATTAGGAATCATGGTTCGAAATTTCCATTTGCGAAACATCACACCACTTTTTCCAACCCGAGAATTACTGTAAAAAATTGAGCCCCGAGAATCTAGCGCAACCAGAACAGCAATCACCCCTACTAATGGAAGAATAATAGGCAATAACATCCCGATCAGGATCAGGTCAATAATCCGCTTAATTGATTGCTGCCACCAATTGATTAAATTCTGGCCAATTTCAATGCCAATAATCCCACCCAAATCGTAAGGTTGCAACCACAGACTGCTTTGCTGCTCGATCAACGAAACTACAATCAACCGGGGAAATTTAAGTAAGCGGATATCGGTAATCGCTTCATAAAAATCTCCTGGGGTCTCAGTAGTAACCAGAATTGCGGTACCGATACCTTCCAGCGATTTTTGCCCTTCAGTTAAAATCTCCTCAATTCGTTTTACAATTACTTTTTCATGTCTTGGCCGGCTCTCAGGTCGATCTTTTTTTCTGCGATCAATCACAATATAAGGAATAAATCCGAAAGTTGGATTGTTTGACAAATAAGTAACCAATTTATACCCAACCTGCCCATACCCAATTATGGCAACGGGTTCTCCCCATAAGCCATAATGAGAAAGCACTTTCCGTGTTAAAGCTCGCAAAGATGGGACAAAAACCAGTGTCGAAACCCAGAAAAATAATAAAACAGGGCTTTGTAGTATGGTTAGGTTTTGGAACCAAATAAACAACCCGAGGATAAATAAAGAAACCAGAGAAGTTGATATGAATAACCTTCGCAATTCATTGACTGGACTGATACCTGGGAAATACAATCCCATGAGCATGTAAACCAAAATAAACGCCAATGCACATGGCACTGACCATTGAATGAAATTGAAACGGGGAATAAATGGGAATATTGAGGTGAAATGGGTTGAAATAAATGCACAAAAAATGATAGTAAGAAAATCTACCATCACCAATGTTAATCCCATAAAAGCGCGAGCATTTCGCTGAATTAAATTTAGTCTTCGAGTTTCTGAATCATGGGGATAGGTCAAATCGACCTCCAAGAATCCTATAACGTTATCAATGTTGACTCTATGTCCTGGTTAATTCTATCTTAATATAAAGAATTTGGTAGTACAGATTATGATGTATTTTTATCGAAAAGGTTATGAAATCCTATAATATCCCTGTAAATTCAATTACAGATAACCAATTTTAACTATAATGGTTTTCAAGTAATAAAATTACCATTTGAAGTACAATTCTCCACCGCCTTATTGACATTCAAATTATCTGGTGCCATACTTGATGGAGTGTTTCAAGTATTGGGGACGATAGGTATACTTTTCCACATAATTTCACAAAAATAACTATTGTTACCATTTTTATAAACCGAGTTAACGGAAATGGATAATCAAAAAGTAGAGGGCCAGCTGAAAATTGCATACATCATGTCCCGCTTTCCCCATTTACCAGAGACTTTTATCTTGCGAGAAATGATCTGGATTGAAAGGTTTGGCTGGCAAATCTCACTATACCCTTTGATTTGCCAACAACAATCCGTCATGCATGAAGAAGCAAGAGAATGGTTGAAGAGAGCGAATTGCCTGCCCTATATTAATTTTCAAATAATCATTTCCAACCTGGTAATATTTGCCAGGAATCCTTTACTTTATCTGAAAACCTGGTTGCAAATGGTAAAGGAAAATGTCTCATCTCCCAAGTTTCTATTTCGCGGCCTGGTACTTTTCCCTAAGATTGTTGCAATGGCACGAACAATGCAATGTAAGAATATTAGCCACATTCATGCCCACTATGCCACTCATCCGGGATTGGCGGCTTGGATTATTCACCGATTAACAGGAATATCGTACAGCATAACCGTACACGCCCACGATATTTATGTGGAACGGCCAATGTTATCGACAAAAATAAAAGACTCTCTTTTTATTATCGCAATCTCACAATTCAACCGGGAATTTCTTACCCGTGAGGTTGGAGAATGGGCGCGGGAGAAGATTCATGTGGTTCATTGCGGAATCGATCCTCAGATATATCACAAAAAAAACCGGGAAGATCTTAATTACAAGCCATTTAAAATCATATCCATTGGCAGTTTGCAGCCTTACAAAGGTCTGGAGTATCTTATTGAAGCCTGTTCACTAATAAATTTTGATTTCCGTTGTGAAATAATTGGCGAAGGTCAACTGCGTTCCCTTCTTGAGGCCGCAATTCAGCGCTACGGACTCCAAGATAAAGTAGCTCTATTAGGTGCTAAGGCACAACATGAGGTTGCCCAATCCCTGAAAGAAGCGGATTGTTATGTGCAACCTAGCGTGGTCCAAAAGAACGGAAAAATGGAAGGGATTCCGGTAGCGCTTATGGAAGCAATGTCTATGGGAATTCCGGTCGTGGCAAGCCGAATATCGGGTATTCCCGAACTCGTTCAGCCAGGTATCAGCGGAACTCTTGTCTCTGAACGCCAACCGGTAGAAATTGCCGAGGCAATATCTTTTCTGCATTCAAACCCAGAAATTGCCTTCCAAATGGCTGATCAAGGGAAAGAGCTTGTAATGAGGGAATTCAATTTAGACACAACTTGTTCGGAATTATCCAATTTATTCTATCGATTTATAAAAAGTAGCCGATAATATATGTGCACAAGAATTATTAATGTTATTAAGGTTTGATTTGAATAATGCATTTTTTCCTAGTATTATGATTAGGAATGTAAATTGCTTCCCTTATCCTATCAACCTCCAGCAAAAAAGGTGATGACAGTATGGAACTGAAAATATATTTGCGCATGATTAAAACTGGTTGGTGGATTGTATTGCTTACAGTCTTCTCAGCCTTGAACATAGCCCTTGTGGTGGATTACTTCGCCACCCCTCAGTATCGTGCTGTCGCACGACTCATCGTTGTTCCAAATACCACCTTGGTTACAACTCAAAACCTTGTAAATAGCCTTGCTACTCTGGACCGGCCTTCGATTGTGAATACCTATTCGGAGGTCTTGAACAGCAATTACCTATACGAAAACAATATCGATCAGTTTAATCTCACCCCTGAGCAGTTGCAAGATTACAATCAACAGGCAACCGTATTGCCCGATTCAAATATTATTGAATTGACTGTCACGGGTACTGATCCTGATATTTGCGCAAGTTGGGCAAATTTGGTCGCTCAAAATGCAATTAATTATGTCAATAATACCTATCAGGTCTATCAATTAAGTTTCCTGGACAAAGCCATTTCTGATCCAATTGCAATTTCTCCACAACCCGTTCGAGATATCGGCCTGGCTGTTGCTTTGGGTTTATTGTTCGGAACGCTTCTGGCAATTGTACGCGAACAAATCCGCACACCTCTTGAAGAATTACGTCTACGCCGGATCATGGATCCCACGATTGGTTGTTTCAATCGTACGCATATTGAGAGGATTGTTGCGGATGAGGTAGTTCGGTCTAAAGGTTCAATGGATAATTACATCTTCTCGATCGCGTACTTGAATTTCGAGATGTTGTTAGATTATCAGCATGATTTACCTCAACAACTCTTAAATGACTTGATGAGGCAGGTAGTATCTATTTTGCGGGAACAACTACGGGGTAACGATAGCATTGGGCATTGGGATCAATTTGGGCTAATCATCGTCCTTCCAAGTACTCCTTTCCAGGCAGCTGAAAGAATAATTGATCGGGTTCGGTGGGAAATTCATCGCCGGCTATTTATTCCTGAAACCAATATTCCTCTTGACCTGTTCTTTGGGGTTACACGTTGGCAAACCAATGACACTGTAGATCAATTAATTGGACGTATGCGCATGGATATGGAAGCGAATCGTCACAGAGTATTAAAACAGCCTGAGCTGCCAGCGAAACCTGAGAATAAAAAGAGTAATCAATAGTAATTGGGGTAACCGGTATAAATACATAAGGAAAAACGGTGATACAAACTTCTCGCCCATCAAGCTTTAATTTCCTCTCTTTTTTCTTTGCTCTGATCGCAATGTCTCTCGGAGCAGTGATTGCCTTTTCAGTCGCGACTATTGAAGGTGATTGGATTTGGCTTGGTGTGATCGGCGGATTTATCGTGGGTGTAGGGACTTTGCTAAGCCTGGAATTTGGGCTAATGGCGCTTGTCTTTATGACTTACATCCGCCTTTTTAACATTATAGAAATTCGCGGCGGACCATCACTCGCTTTTCCGTTTATGCTTTTTTTGAGTTCACTGATTGTATTTCGATGGATATTAGAACAAAGACTTAATCAAATCTGGCTAAAAACGCCTTTAATGTTCGCCCTATATAGTCTGAGCACATTTATTTCGGTATTATTTGCAAGTGATTTTGCCCGGGCACAGGGAGATTTATGGGCGTTTGTGAAAGGCGCCAGTGTTGCGATTGTGGTCGGATTGTTGTTAACCAGAAAAGAAGCTATCCGAGGCGTATTCTGGTCCCTATTGGGTGTAGGGATCATACTTGGAAGCATCAGTGTTTATCAATTCCTAACATCCTCCTTTACCAATGATTTTTGGGGATTTGGCGTCGCAACAATTCAAAACATTGTCGGTGAAACAAATGACTACCGCATATCAGGATCCCTGGGAGATCCGAATCTTTTCGCGATGGTAATGGTTGTTCTTGTTCCAATTGCATTGGAGAGACTTGCTAATGAAAAGCGTTTTGTCTTAAGAGCTCTGGCTGCATACGCTTTGCTTGCATCAGTATTGGCCATCATTTTCACCTACTCACGAGGTGGCTTTTTGGCACTATGCGTGGTTGCTGGTCTTTCTTTGTTTTGGCGCAAACCTCCTGTAATTACTGTCTTGATTGTAGCGATACTAATTGTGACCGCAATCCCATTTCTGCCGCCCTCTTATGCGGCGAGAATGCAAACCATTACCGATTTCATTTCTCCATCGGAAGTAAATCTTAAAAGCGAAGTTTCTTTCCGCGGTAGGGTCAGTGAACTGGGTGTAGCCTGGATGATGTTGCGTGATCATCCCATCACAGGTGTTGGCGCGGGAAACTACAATACAGAATATCTGGATTACTCCAGACAGTTAGGTTGGGATCCACGTAATGAGGAACGAGGCGCGCATAACCTTTACCTGGAGGTGGCTGCTGAACAAGGTCTCATCGGTCTCTCCGTTTTAGTCTACATCCTTTATTCTCTAATAATGGGTCTTTATTCAGCTGCGCATCATTTTCGGACCAGCAATCTGACTCTTTATGGAGACATGGCCATTGCCATGTTAGTGGGAATGATGGGTTATTTATCGGCATCTCTTTTTATCCATAACGTATTTCCTTATTACCTATGGATGCTGATCGGAATTTCAATGGCAATTGTTCAAATTGCTGAACTTGAATATCAAGAATTTCTAACCGGTGCGGCCAGCATCATTTCACTAGAGAATGTTGCATGAATCAAAAACAAGAGTTAGTTGATAAAACTGTCAGCGGAGCCATGTGGACCTATTTGGCCACTTATGGCAGTAAGCTGCTTGTCTTTATCAGCACCTTAATTCTCACATACCTGATTACCAAAAGTGATTTTGGAGTTGTCGGTTACACCATTATCATCACCAGTCTATTAGATGCCGTTTACGATCTCGGCATTGGTACGGCTTTGATTTACCATAAAGAGGAAGAAGGTTTAGAAGATTCCGCTTTCTGGTCGATGCTTTTGTTTTCTGCGATGATTTGCGCCATAACCTGGCCTCTTGCGCCCCTGGCCGGTAATTATTTCAATGATCCTCGAGCCGTGGATGTGGTACGCGTCAGCGTCCTTTTCTTCCCCCTTACAGCATTAGGAAACACGCATGAATTTTTAATTCGCAAGAGGATGCAATTTAAGAAAAATCTGCTGCCCACGGTTGTCGGTTCATTCTCCAAAGGTCTTTTCTCGATCCTCTTTGCTCTCCTCGGTTTTGGTTATTGGAGCATCATCCTTGGCCAGTTAATCTCCGCTGCTGCCGGTACGATTGTCTACTGGACGATCTTCCCATGGCGGCCATCGTTTAATATCAAACGATCCGTGGTTAAATCACTGACAGGTTATGGAATTCATATTGTTCTTTTGAACTTATTAATTGCCCTTCTATTGAATGTAGATTACCTGATTATTGGCCGTTTTTTAGGACCAGAAGCTTTAGGGGTCTATACCCTTGCTTTTCGTATTCCCGATATGATCATTACCCAATTTGGAATCATCATCAACCGGGTGACCTTTCCGGCTTTTGTAAAAATTCGTGAAGCCTCCAATAATCTTTTACTCGGCTACGAAGCTACCTTGCGCTTTATTAGCGCTGTGATTCTGCCTCTTGGCGCTGGGATTATTCTCACTTCTGCCCCATTTTGGAAAACTTTTTTTCCCAGCTCCTGGGAAGATGCGATTCCCGTTATGGGGGCTATTGCCATTTTTACGACATTCACTACTTTGACAGTAAATGCTGAAGCGGTTTATAAAGCGCAGGGGCGCCTAAGAACGATGGTCTTTCTCTATTTATTGCGCCTGGCATTGACCGTTCCGACCTTGTATTGGACCATGATTAATTATCAAAGCATTGCAGCCATTGCCTGGGCGCAGGCCGCGGTAGCGATTGTTATGTGGATCATCAATACATCTGTCGCCTCAAGGATAGTAGAACTCCCCTATCAGAGATTGCTGCACACGCTACGCCCAACGCTTGTCAGCACCGCCCTGATGTCATTTGTTGTCTGGGGAATAATCCAAATCACTGCTTCTTTCAAATCAGTCATCCAGCTTTTTAGCGCTGTGATTATTGGCGCGATATGCTATCTGGTTACGCTAAATTGGCAAGATTCATCCATTATCAAGGAAGGTCTGGCAACTTTCCGAAGAATTTTTGCAAAAAGACAAGAAGGTTCGCTGCCAAGCGTTTTGAATTCTTAATAAAGGTATGGTTATTTTTAGGAGACCTCGTTGATGAAAGTAGCAATGATCATTCAGGCTTATTTACCCCGCTTTGGAGGAGCGGAAAAGCTGGTAGCCGCCATTTTGCCATACTTGCGCGAAAGAGGGGTTGAGCCTGTTATTTTGACTCGTCGCTATCCTGGGTTATCCTCATTTGAGATTATCGATGGGACTCCTATTTACCGTTTACCCATACCTGGACCCAAAGCCATCGCGTCACTCGTGTTTACACTTGCAGGAGTATTTAGACTTGGCAAGATTCAACCGGATCTAATTCATGCTCACGAACTACTCTCCCCCACAACCACCGCGGTAGCCGCGAAACGACTCTATCACTACCCGGTAGTTGTTACACTGCACAGAGGGGGTAAGTTGGGTGACATTGACAAATTGAATCATCGTTTTGGCGGAAAAGCACGACTGAGGGTATTTAAGAAATATGTGGACGGGATATTCACCATCAGTAAACAAATCGATGATGAACTTGAGGAAACTGGATTTTCAGTGCATGTCCGGCATCTGGTGCCCCCATGCCTGGACATGCAGCGGTTTTCACCTGTTTCTATAGAAGAAAAACGAGCCTTAAGACAAAGATTATCTATCCATACCAATGGACCGGTTGTTTTATTTTCAGGCAGATTGGCGGAAGAAAAACGGGTGGATATCCTTGTAAGAATCTGGAACGAAATCCAGCCTGAAATTGGAAATGCACAATTGTGGATATTGGGGAGTGGACCGCTTGAAAAAGACATCAAACAACTGGCCGGAGAAAACATTTTCTTCACTGGTTATGTTGATGACATTCCCTCATACCTTCGCGCCGCAGACATATTCGTTTTGCCTTCGTACACAGAGGGCCTATCTTTGGCCATGCTGGAAGCCATGGCCAGCGGTTTAGCTTGTGTATTAACGCGTGTTGGTGGAGCGAGCGACGTGATTGAAAATGGAAAAAACGGTATTCTGGTTGATCCCAACTCCGTCCAGGAGTTACAAGAAGCCCTGCTATCGGTGATTACTAATCCCACCTTATGCTCCGAATTAGGCGACCAAGCCCGAATAAGAGTGAAGGACGATTTTTCAATTGAAAAAGTAGCGGATCAGTGGGTGGCATTATATCGGAGTGTATGCAAGGAATAATTATGCCAACGGCTATCTTTTGGTTCTGTGCATTCATCATTTTCTACACCTATGCGGGATATCCGCTGATTTTGGCATTCCTTGCAAAGCTCACCAAGAAAGAGCAAAATTATTTAGCGGATAGTCCTTCAGTAAGTTTAATCATTGCGGCATACAATGAGCAGGATTTTATCGAAAAGAAATTGCAGAATTGTCTTGAGCTAAACTACTTGAATAATCGATATCAGGTAATCATCGCCGCAGATGGATCCAATGACCGCACGGTGGAAATCGCCCAGCAATGGATAAAATCTTTGCCACCCACCATGCAATCAAATTTTGTAATCAATCACATTCCCGATCGACAGGGAAAAATGGCAGCCATCAAACGGGCTGTACCCCTAGCCAATGGAGAAATATTAGTATTCTCAGACGCAAACAACCTTTACCAACCCCAAACCCTAGCAGAATTGGTAGCCCCATTCAGTGATCCCAATGTTGGCGGGGTAAGCGGTGCCAAACAGATTATTCAAGAAGGTGATGCCTTAGGACAATCTGAAGGATTGTATTGGAAATATGAATCGCAAATCAAAGAATGGGAGACTCGGATAAGCTCCTGCACCAGCGCGTCCGGAGAAATTATTGCTATACGAAAATCATTATACGAGCCACCCCCCTCCAATATTATTAATGATGATTTTTTCATGGCCATGATGATAATTCGCAAAGGAGCTCGTTTTGTTTACTCTCCGTCCGCAAAGTCTTTTGAAACTGTGTCAAAGACAGCCAACGATGAAATATTACGCCGCGAGCGAATCGTTGCGGGGCGTTACCAGGCTATTGCTCTGGCGCCTAGAATCTTGCCTTGGAAGTATCCACTGGTGGTCTGGCAAGTATTTTCACACAAATTTATCCGTCCATTCCTGCCATTTGCCATGATAGGTTTATTAGTAACAAACGTATGGATAACCATTTTCCCTGATAATGGTATTGGGAGTGGTTATACCCTCTCTAAACCAGTAAGTACAATATTCTTGCTCTTACAATGTGTTTTTTACCTGCTGGCCTGGATAGGGACACATTTCACAAATTCAGGAAAGATTGGAAAGTTGCTTTATATCCCCACTTTTTTAGTCAACAGCAATTACGCGGCATTTTCTGGCGCGTTGCGATATTTTCGACGACAACAAACAACAAATTGGACACGTGTCCAACGAAGGACATAATCATCTATTTTAACCAACTCTTAGCAAAGAAGTGTGACATGAAAAATATAATCCGACTGACCACCCTTCTACTCGTAATCGTACTTGCTGGTACGACTGTGTTTTCCGTATCAGCGGCTGCTCCAGGTCAAGAGCCTGAACCCCAGACTCCTGCGCCTGAATCCATTTCATCTGAAGTTGTGCAAACCACCAAAGATGAATTCGTCCTAAGAGATTTAGGCTTTTTGGACGCAAAGTTGCTTGGGCCATTTGCCTCAAGTTCTGTAGATTTTTCCATCCCTCCTGAATGGGTTTTCAGCCAATCAGGTAATCTACAGTTGCGATATTCCTCAACGGTTAGTTATCGGGGAGGAGCATCTGACTTGAACACCAATGGTCTACTTTCTACTGGAATTGTTGGTGGCCAGTTGGAAATCAGGTATAATGACACCCTGATCAGCACCCAAATTTTGGCAGGAAATGGTGAGCAGGTAGTTAATATCTCCATACCAGCCTCAGCATACGTTTCACCAAGGGAAGATGGTCGCAGCAGTATAACTTTTAGCCTGATAAGCAATGAAAGTTGTTATTATGACCTGGATGTCGTACTCAACATCAGTGCCAATTCCATCCTAACCATTCCGCATGAGATTGGCACACCCACCATTGATTTAGCCCGACTTCCTTATCCAATTTACCAACGCAGCCCATTGCAACCCTACTCCGCCATCATGGTAATTCCAGACCAACCCAGCCTGGAAAACCTACGGGCCATGATTGAAGTGGCATCCGGGTTTGGTAATATGAGCAGTGGAAATCTGGCTCTATCGACTGTAACTACCAGTGAGCTCACTCCAGAGATGATGGCCGATAACCATTTGATCTTTGTCGGTCAGCCCGGGGCATTTTCTCAACTAGGTCAAGTTGTATTGCCAATAACCTTTGTTGCGAATGGTTTTGACTCAGCAACCGGTGTACAGCAAGATGATGGTCTTATCCAAATGGCAGTCTCTCCCTGGAATCCTTCTTTGACCGTTCTGTTGATCAGTGGCAACACAGACGCAGGTGTGGTCAAAGCTGCACATGTGATCAATGTTGGAAAAGTCCTGACCATCGATTCCCAAAATTACGCGATTATTCAGGACATCGATCCTGGTGTAAGAATGAAGGTTTCTGAGTTTGATTTACGATTCAGTGATCTGGGAATGCAGGATAGAACCATTCGGGGTGCAATGAATAGCAGCAGCAGCACATCCAGCACCACTGAAATTGAATTTTTCGTACCAAATGACCAACAAATCAGCCTGGATTCATATGTTGAAATCCACTATAACCACTCTGAACTGATCGATTTCAGCAACTCTGGCATAACCATCTTGCTCAATGGTCGTCCCATCGGCAGCATTGGATTTTCTGAAGAGGATGTCAATTTTAGTGTCAAGAAAATCATTCTTCCCCGCTCTGTGGTTCTCCCCGGAAAAAATACGATCAGCCTTCAAGTGAGCATGTATCCGATCGGCATTTGCGATAGTCTCTACAATCAAGAGGAAGCTTATTGGACTACGCTATACTCAGATTCCCTTTTACACATTTCACTTGAAAACGTGTTCATCCCACCCGCCCGTGTGGTTGATTTAAAACTGTTTCCAGGTCTGTTGATGCTCAATCCTACACCTGGAAAGCTGGCCTTCATCATCGACGCAATGGATCCTGCTGCCAATGAAGCCGCCGCATCTATCGCATTCCAATTAGGCGACTATAACAATATCATCACCAATGATGTAATTGTTCAGAAATCAGATCAAGTTGACATGGATAGCCTAGCTGGAAAAGATGTCCTCATCGTTGGGATTCCCAAAAACTTACCTCAAGTTACCGAATGGAAAGATGCCCTTCCAGTCGCTTTTGAAAATGGAACCAACAAGCTTTCCAATTTGAATGCAGAAGTGACCTATCGGATTCCAGAAAACGCGAGCGTAGGCTACCTGCAGCTCTTCCCAGCTCCATGGGATAACTCCAGAGTAGTTCTTTCAATCCTTGGTAGCACACCAGAGGCCTTACAAAATGCGGGTAGAGCTTTTAGCGATCCAATTATTCAGCCATCACTCGTGGGCAATTTTGCAATACTTAGCGGAACCCAGGTGATTGCTTTGGATACACGTTTGACTACCGGCTTCAGTGCCTTGCCTGAAGGAACTCCTGTTGAAGTTGAGGTTTCACCTGAGGAAATCGCCCAACAAACGGGAGAAGCTGCAAGCACAACCTCCCGTTCAGGTTTATTTGCAGGCAATTTGCCAGAGAACAATTGGATTTTGCCAATGTTGATTATCTCTACTTCTTTGGCTGTTTTAATTGTCTTGGGTGTAGTTGTGTCCTCCCTTGTGAGAACACGTAATCGCAAGAAACCCATCATCGTAGAAGTCGAAGAAGAGAAGTAACAATTGCGTTAGTGACCGATTGAACTTTTGAGCATGGTGGATCATTTGCAGGGTTTGATTGCAAATATCCACCTGCTCTTCTTATTTGACCGCTAGAATTCGAATATATAACAAACGTTGAATGAACCATTGACGCGCCACAGATTTTCTCCAAGGTCGTTGGATAGCCCTGATCCATTTTTCAAGGAGGATATAAGGAAACAGCGGTGATATTGGAAAGAATGGAATTTTTGTGATGGCAGCTACTCTATTAAAACCTGCCTCACGAAATATCTTTTTCATATCTTCAAAAGTGTATTCCTTCAGGTGAAAACCACTGGCGATATCATCAAAATAGCGGGAAATATCATGAGGCCCTGAAATCCGATTGGGAGTAATACAAATATAGATCCCACCCGGTTTAAGAACGGATTGAATATTTGACAATTGTTTCAAAGCATCTTCAGGGTGAAGGTGTTCCATCAATTGGTTGCTATACGCAATATCTACACTGTTTTCGGGAAGTGGCACAGATACACCATCTGAAAGGATCAGCTCTACATTCTCCGGGAATTGTTTATGTTGTGTTATTACATCGGACACATCCAACGCATACACTTTTTTAACCTGCTTTGCCGCCGCAAAAGACAACGCACAATCACCCGCGCCAATTTCAAGCAACACTGAATCGGGTTTTAAATATGGTTGCAGGGGCTGCATTTGCTTAAGTAAATTGCGACCACTTACTTTCTTTTGCAACTGTGGGTGCCAGGTCACTCGTTTGAAAAGCTCATCGTATAAAGAGGAATACAAGACCCTTCGTTCCAGAAAAGGTGCCCTTAATAATTTTCCAGCCAGTTCCTTCTCAATCTCATAATGTTGGAGCAATTGTTCTTCAGTGTACCCTTGAGGTAATCCATTTACATTGGGCTTTTTTATTGCATCCATGGTTCGGGCTCCTTGTTGGTTATTCAATCAGCGAAATCATAAATCGAATTCTCGCTCATATTGAAGAGATTAAAATGAATTAATTGGTTTTGAAGTCAATGTGATTAGTGTGATTGTACTACAATCAATTAACCTTATGATTTCAATATATCGCACAGTCGTTTCATAAAATAGTTATTGATCTATTTAGGATGAACTGAAATCCATGCATAACAATAACCGTTTTCCACCTATCATCGCATTTGTCGGCGTTGACGGATGCGGAAAGTCCACCATCATTGAGTGGATTCAGAAAAATTACCGGCACAATACAATCAATGGATTTATTGTGATTAATCGTTCTAATAGACGTCGAGAAGATAATCAACCGATTCAGAATTACTCAAAATCAATCCACCCCTATTTTATTTCTGTCGCCAAATTGCTCGTTAATACAATTCGATGGGAATTTGTATATTGGTTTAAACTATATCCTCTGAGAAGGAAACAGACATTGATATTATGCGATCACTTCTATTTCACTGGAATGTATCTGGACCCAAGGCGATATCGTTATGGTGGGCCGAAGCACTTGGTCGCATGGACGCTGCGTTTGATCCCCAAACCAGATTATTATATTCTTTTAGATGCTCCTTTTGAGGTGCTTTATTCTCGTAAGCAGGAAGCAGAACCACAAGAAGTACAGGATTTAATTAATCAATATCGGCAATATTTAGCAGAGATTCCCAATGGTTACACAATAGATGCGTCCCTACCAGTTGATCAGGTAGGCCTTGAAGTGTCCAATATCTTGAATCAAATAATGGCGGCAAAATAGGTTAAAATTTGTTATTCTTTTTAACAGTTTTGTTTTGAATGGTTTGCAACGTATTGATCGGAATGTGGGAGATCCAATCATGAAATTTTTTACCCGTATCCTAATTATTGTTATCAGCACAATGATGATTGCCGCGTGCAACATGCAATCCATTGACTCTACTGACCCTCTTTCTACCACGACGGCGTTACCAACCGTATCCACCAATCCGCCAACCACAATCACACCCTTACCATTGATTCAACCCGTCCAGTTGGCATGGTTTTGGAACTCACCCAGAAATGAAGAATTAATTCCGGCTGTGGCCGAAAGCTTTGATTTTTTTGTATTTACCAGTGGTGACGAGGAAGAGCGGGCGCAATTAAGGGCTTCATCAAGAAGCGATATGCCTGTTCTTCAGTACATGTTATTTAATGGAGTTGGTGTTCCTGAAAACTGTGAAATAAGGCCTTATGGAAATCAGATCGCGAATCAACGCGGTGACTTCTGTGAGATCCGTGACCAACATCCTGATTGGTTGATTTACGACAGCAGTGGAAACATGATCTACAACGATGATCAGACTTATGTTCGGGCAAATCCTTCAAATAAGGAATGGCGCCAATTCTTCGCCACACGTTTACAACAAACACAACAAGCTGAAGGTTGGGATGGCGTATTTTTGGATAATGTGGATGCCAGTTTGGGCCGTTCGAAACGCATGGGGTTGACTGTTCCCCTATTCCAGACTGATGCGGAATTACAAGCCGCTAATGAAGAAATGTTGGCATACCTTTACTTGAATTATTATCAACCATCCGGGCGTCCAATGTTTGCCAATATTACGTTTCTCAAGCACGAGGCGATTTGGTATCGCTATTTACGATATCTTGATGGCGCGATGGTTGAGGATTTTGCGGTGGGCTGGAACAGTGACTACAAAGAAGCCGATCAATGGGAATGGCAAATGAACCTGGTTGAGGGTGCTCAAGGAATGGGGAAAGAAGTCATATTAGTCAGCCAAGGTGAGCAGAATGATACAAGACGGCAAGAATTCGCCTTTGCGTCTTATTTGCTGGTAAATCAGGGGCACGCTTACTTTCGATATTCAATCGCCCGTGAGTATAATCAGCTCTGGCTATATAATAACTATAATATTGAACTGGGACAGCCTTTGGGGAGACGCTATCAGCGTGGTGAAAATTGGGTCCGCGAGTTTGAAAAAGGCACTGTCATGGTAAATCCGACTGAATTAACCAGTCAAATCATTTTGAATTAGGCTGCTGAGAGAAAAAGAATGACAAATTCGACCCGTGTGCTGATATCCATGCTGGGAGATTATCATAACGATAAAGGCACGCGTACCAAGCATGAATTTTTATTTCAATTCCTTGAAGTGGAGGTCGAAATTATCGCAATTCACAACGCTGATTTAAAAGGGAAGCAGCGTTATTGGTACATGTTCCAATCGGTTCACCCCATCTTATCCGAATGGAAAACCCGATATTATTTAAACGTAAACGCATTTAAACGCCGATCGATAGTTGAACAGCAATACATCGCGGAAACTGCACATAATATCGATGTGATTCTTCAAATTGGTACCCTGTTTTCTCTCACAAACAGCTCGATCCCCGTGGTTTTGTACCTGGACTATACGGCAGCGTTATCTATTGATAAACAGAAATCCGGGCAAGCTTTCCGAATTCCAACGCAAGCTGAAAGATGGATATCGTTAGAACGTGAAGTTTATCAAAAAGCCGCCCATATTTGCGTGCGCAGTCAGATTGTTCGGGCTTCATTAATAGATTCTTACCAGGTCTCCCCAGACAAAATCACCATTGTGGGTGGCGGAGTAAATTTCAACCCACTTCCAGACATTTCTTCCCGAAATGAAAAAAAACCAATGGATCCTTGCCAAATTTTATTCATCGGTAAGGATTTTTATCGAAAGGGTGGAGATCTATTACTGGCAGCATTTGAAAAAGTATCTGTCAAGCATCCTGAAGCAAGTTTGACCATGATCACAAACCTTCCATCTGGGGTGAAAATTCCCAAAGGTGTCAATGTGCAATCTCCTACCTGGGACAGAAAAAAGATTGCGGAAGCTTACGCGAATTCAGACATATTTGTTTTACCATCTCGTTTGGAAACCTGGGGAGACGTATTATTAGAGGCCATGAGCTTTGGTTTACCTTGTGTGGGGATGAAAATGGATGCCATGGAAGAGATTATCCAGCACCAGGAAACTGGCCTCATTGTTCCTCCCAATGATGTAGACGAATTGGCCAACGCAATGATCTATCTTTTAGATAATCCCGATGTACGAAGACAGTATGGTCTCAACGGTAGAAATAGAATTGAAGATAAATTTAATTGGGAGTTTGTTGCTACACAAATTGCCCATATATTAAATCACAACCGCAGATCGTAGCTCGAAAACCAGGAAAAATATCGACCCAAAATTTTTCCTCAATCCAAACAGTTAAACCTTACCCCGAAAACTTCTTTTTGTTTTTCAGGTTTATCAAGGAATGAGTGGAATTAACCGGGTATAGATTGCTTGATAAGTTTGATGAAACGCAGTTTGTCCACGGGTCAGTGTCTGCCCCCCCAGAACATGCAGCTGATTTTCATCTGCCACCAAACCAAGATATGGCCCAACCTCTTCAATTGGACTTTCAAACGCTTGCCATGAATTATCTTGTATGCGGTATACCAAAGGGGTAAGCAAAGACTGAACTTCGCCATAACTTTGCCCGCCAACTACATAGATTGTTCCAGCCAATTCTACTGCCCCCATTGCGAAGCGGCCTTGCGGTAAAGGCGCCAAGGATTCCCATGGATCTTCCCCTTCCAACGCCCACTGAGGATGGAAAGCCAGCGTATCATTAATTGGCATAGTATTGTTCCGTCCCCCAATTAAGATAATCTTATTCCCCACATTCACCGCTGATGCAAATCCCCGCGGAGAAGGCAGCTTACTGAATTCCGTCCAATGATCCATTGATGGGTCGTACACATACACGTCCGAACTAAACGCCATCCCGTTCCATCCCCCAAATAAATATAACTTGCCTTCAAACGCAACTAACGCAGTCTGACTCATCGCTTCTGGAAGACTGGCGCGAGTTTCCCAGCGATCTTCTCGCGGAGAATAGCTCTCGACGATGCTAACTGGTTTTCCGTTTTGATCTTCACCTCCGACCAGGTAAATCTGCCCACCTAAAATAGCGGCCGGCGCATAACGCACAGGGGTTGGTTTCGAAGCTCGTTCGGACCAAACCTGTGCGTCTGGGGTGTATACCCAGACGTTTTCAACAAGCCCCCCTTCCGATTCACCTCCCAGCAGGTAAAATACATCTTCATAGGCCAGTGCTGCCATTCCAGACCTGGTAGAAGGCATATCTGCTAATACCTGCCATCGTTCAGACACGACTTGGCTTACGGCCTGGGTAACGGCGATATTATTCACTTCTGCTGGGGGGATCATCAAGCGGCGAACAAACATAAAACCAACCATGATTGCAATACCAATCAACAGCAATCTGGCTCCAGGGGAGCGAGCAAATTGCTGCATGGGCGTAGCATTTTCGTCTTCATCATCGCTTAATTGAAGCGTTGGAGTTTGATCATCAGAAAATTCGACCCATCCCATTCGAATGGCGTGTGCCGCCGCTTCAGTGCGCGAAGCAACCTCAATTTTTTCGAAAATATTGCGTAAATGTACTTTTACCGTGTTGGGGCTGATGCTCAATTGAATGGCGATTTCTTTATTGCTCGCGCCAGTCGCCACCAAACGGAGAATTTCCATTTCGCGGTCACTCAAGGGAGTCTCTTGCATGCAATAAATTATATCCTATGCCGCATAATGAGACCTGTTGTTTATGGCTAATCATCGAACCCTTTTTGAAAGTTATGCTCATTGGAATAAGTCGACAGTAAAGTCGGATACATTGAACCAAAGCGTTCAAATACATCCCGATAGAACCTGGCATTTGCGCGATTAGGCTCAATGATTATTGGATCCCAATTGACCAGTTGCCGGCATGCTTCCTCAAATGTGGTGTAGTAACCATTTCCTATTGCGGCTAACATTGCAGCTCCCAGAGCAGCTGCTTCTCTTGTGTTGCTGATTTGAATTGGGAGATTGAAGATATCTGCTTGAAGCTGCAACCATAGCGGATGCCTTGTTCCTCCACCGGAAGCAATCACGCGTTCGATCGGCGCTCTAAGGCTTTGAATTAACTCCATACCCTGCTTCAAGGAAAAAACCACACCCTCCATCACCGATCGTACCAGGTGAGCCCGAGTATGCCGCAGGGTTAACCCAGTAAAACTGCCTGTCGCTAAGGGATTCATTATCGGGGTTCTCTCACCAGCCAAATATGGAAGATAGATCAGTCCTTCCGCTCCGGGTGACACTTTGCCGGCTTCATCAACCAATTCCCGATACGATTTATCCTCAAAGAAGTGATCTCGCAGCCATTTTAACGAAAGCCCCGCAGATAGCGTCGCCGCTTCTAAATGCCAGACATCCGGTATCGCGTGGCAGAAGAAATGTAACCGCAATTTTTGATCATAGACTGGTTGCAGAACTGGTGCGAAGATTTGCCCGCCAGTGCCAATAGTACAGCAGATATCCCCTGGTCTGACCACTCCATTTCCTAACGCCTGGGCGCTCTGGTCGCTGGCCCCAAAATATACGGGTGTCCCTTCGCATAACCCAGATTGAGCGGCAAATTGAGCGGTAATGATTCCGGCATTGGCGTGCGAAGGCATCACAGAAGGTAAGAGTTCGGGAGAGATGCCAAATTCGGCCAGCCAGGCCTGATTCCAAGCTCTGCTGACTTGATTGAACAAACCGGTTGAAGATGCATCGCTGGGTTCTGTGCCAAAAACGCCGGTCATGACAAAGCGCAAATAATCCTTTGGTAACAAGACTTTGTAAATTCTTTGATATAGATCGGGTTCATTTTCTTCTAACCATAATAAGGTAGGGAGCATGAAACCTGTCGCGATAGGGTTGCCAGTTGCTGCACCAATTTTTTCGACACCTTGCGTGGAATAAATGGATTGAACCTGTTTTTGGCTGCGCTGATCTGCCCAGATGATTGCTGGGCGTAGCGGATGATGTTGTCCATCCAAACAAACCGTGCCGTGCATTTGCCCGGAAAAACCAATGCCAGAAATGAGAGCGGGGGGAATATTTGTCTGGTCCAAGACCGAACGGATTGTATTCACCAACGCGGCAATCCAAATCTTTGGATCTTGTTCTGCCCAACCCGGATGAGGAGTTGAAATCGCGTATTCTACGGCTGATTCAGCCAATACCGATTTATTTTCAGGATTTACCAGAATTGTTTTTAAACTAGAGGTACCAAGATCTATTCCGATAAATATACTTCCCATGATTGCTCTCCATTCCAAAGCGCATCTTTCTCACATATCTGTAATTGTATCCCTTCACCCAAGAAATTTATCAATTTATGCTGAATTATGAAAGACAACCAGAAAATCCTTGCTATTTATTTGGTAAAGCATATAATTAAATTGTATACTCATTTAATGAATATTAATAATATGAGCCCACTCACCCGCACCCCATTAACAATTGAACACGCCTTGTTAGGTTTCCTTTTAAATAGTCCAATGCACGGTTATGACATTCATCGGCAAATGAT
>Ga0209269_1000238_pt1 | contig 67172 bp, 70 predicted proteins | sample MTBAKMMethaMetaG_FD_187455 | JGI IMG/M metagenome (GOLD analysis project Ga0209269, IMG submission 187455) | Enrichment culture microbial communities from Arthur Kill intertidal strait, New Jersey, USA, that are MTBE-degrading - MTBE-AKM (Arthur... | ecosystem: Environmental > Aquatic > Marine >... | reverse complement strand
ATGCAGAAGGACCTGGACGCCTACCTCGTCCAGTACAACACCAAGCGGCCCCACCAGGGCCGGATGATGGAGGGCAGAACACCGCTGGCGCAGTTCAAGCGGGGCAAGCCCAAGGCAAAAGCGGCCAGCATGGAAAATACCCCGCAGGCTGCTTAAACTAGTACCCGCCAGAAACGGCAGGTATCAGGTGATTACGGTAACTGCACACCAAGACGGCTCCTTAGTTTAAACAAAGCCCGCGTGGTCCCCGTAGGGCGCAATAACCGAAGGGCATTGCGCCGCATGGCTTAACATCCGGCGCAATACGGCTCACGCCTATTGCGCCCTACAAGACTGGCGCTTGGTGGCGACGTGGTATCTGTGGCGGGCGCTGGACCCGGAGCCGGTGGAATATTAACTCCGGGCTTTTGGCAGTACCATATGGGAAGCAAACAAACCCATTGAACATCAAACAGCTATCGAGAGGCTGACCGTGTTAGCACTGTTCAAGAATGTCCGGACGCATCCGTCCGTCGGTTAACTGCCAGGCATGCGAATGCGTTCCCATACCCTTTCCCAAAGCGTGGCAGCCCTGGTTTTGGGCATGTTCATGTTTGCCGCCATATCGTTTACGTGGCAGTGGCTTGGTAACTTTGAGTCGTACCGAAGCTTTATCGCCGTATTCCGCCCTGAAAAATGGACAACCTCGAATGCCTGGCGTCTTTGGCCCCTCCTCGCCCTGGACGTTTTCGTCGCTGCTCTCATTGCTGGCGGAGCGATCATGCTCGCGGTGGCCTGGATGCTTGAAAGCTGGGGGGCGGTATTCGCGCGAATTACAGCAATTTCAGCGGCGGTGATTTGGGTGGCGGTATCTATAGCGAGCAATACCCAATATGAGCTTCACTCCTTTGCTCAATATTTTTGGTATTCACTGTTTCTATGCCAAGCCCTTCTTATCTATCTTGTTCCCTTGGTAACTTGGCGTCTTGCCATCAAGGTCAGAACAATTTACCTTGGGGCTTCCAACCCGCGTCAGGCGCAATAGCCGAAGGGCATTGCGCCGCATGGCTTAACATCCGGCGCAATACGGCTCACGCCTATCGCGCCCTACGTGGAGACTCAATAATGCCTATCGCAAAAAACATCCCCATGAATGGAAATTCGGTCTATTTGTTTAACCAGTATTTGACTGCGGGCGAATATATGTTCTTGATCAATGCCCCCTTCAATACACAGATGATTGTGTCCCCGGTAAACCCGATACCTGGGCTGCGTTTTATCGATCAAGACCCCGTTCCCAATGTCTTCAATGCCAATTTAGTTGTTCCCCAAGATGGACAATACGGCTTCAAGGTAACCTTGGATAGGGCCGTTGCGGAAGGGGCTTTGGAGGTAAACATCATTCGCCAAACAGGCGCAGGGAGCGGAAGCGGAAGTGGAAGTGGAAGCGGGGGGACGAATTCAGAGATCAAATTATGGAACAGGCCGGATGTGCAGGACTTTATCTCGGCATGGCTGCATGGGAAGAAGCTTAACAAATGGGGGTATCCGGATACCCCAGGGGTTATACAAGGAACTCCCCAAGGTTATCATGGGCACTTCGACAACACCTTTCATTGGGTATATTTACAGAACCCCTCCTTGCGAGACGCCATACGGCAACGCTTTCCCCAGTACGCATAACCACAGTGATCTACTGCAAGCCAAACCAGCCCGCGTAGGGCGCAATCACCGCAGGGCATTGCGCCGCATGGCTTAACATCCGACGCAATACGGCTGAAGCCTATTGCGCCCTACATTTTCCCCCGCCAGCGCTCGACGCACGCCTCCAGTTCCCGCCGCGACACGGCCTGGATGGCCCGCAGCAGTTCGTGGCTCACCGCTTCCAACTTGAAGCGCCCCATCAATTCCTCCTCCATGCGCAGCAGCAGGTTGGCGGTCATCTCCGCGTCTGCCAGGGCCCGGTGGAAGCGGCCCGCCACCGGTACCCGGGCGTACTTCACCAGGGTGCCGAGCTTGTGGTTGGGGGCGTCGGGGTAAATGCGCCGGGCGAGGAGCATGGAGCAGGCGAAGTCCTGTTGGCGCTCAAGGCCCACCCGGGCCAGTTCGTCGTCCCAGAACTTGCGGTCGAAGGAGGCGTTGTGGGCCACCAGGGGGTGGCCGCCGACGAATTCTGCCACTTCCCGCATCACTTCCTCCGCCGGGGGCGCCTGGCGGACCATGGCGTTGCTGATGCCGGTGAGTTCCTCGATAAAGGGCGGGATGTAGGCGCCGGTGTTCATCAGGCTCTGGTAATGGCCGACGATGGCGCCGTCCCGCACCAGCACGGCGGCAATTTCCGTGGCCCGGGCGCCGTGCTCGGGGGACATGCCGGTGGTTTCGAAGTCGATGACGGCCAGGGTTTCCATAGTGTTCCTGCTGGGGGGTTGAAGGCTAGAGGTGGGCTTCCTGGTAGTCCAGGATTTCTTCCAGGTGGTGCATCACCTCGTCGCTGATCTCGTTGGCGCGCCACAGGCGGATCAGTTCCCGACGCTCGGCCTTGATGGCGGCGTGGCGCAGGCGGGCCAGCAGTTCGGCCTTGGGGGTGAAGTCCGCGCCCTCCGGCGCGGCCAGGAGGATGCGGTCGGTGATTTCGGCCCGCAGCTGGTCGGCCCACTCGGGCGGGGCGCTCTCCCGGCCCATGAGGTCGTCGATGGCGGCGATGGCGGCGGTACTCATGGCGGCCCGCACCCGCTGCTGCTCCTTGTGCAGGCTCCAGTCGGAGCCGACCTTGAAGCGGCGGATGGCGGCGGGCAGCGTCAGACCCTGCACCACCAGGGTCATGGCGATGACGAAGAAGGTGAGGAACACCACCAGGTCCCGGTGGGGAAAGGCCTCGCCGCCGGGCAGCGTGGCCGGCAGCGCCAGGGCCGCCGCCAGGGAGACGATGCCCCGCATGCCGCACCAGCTGATGACGAACAGCTCTCCGCCGTGGGGCGGGGGCCCGCTTTCCCGCTCCTTGCGGCTCAGCAGCCGGGGCAGGTGGGTGGCGGGATAGACCCAGACAAAGCGGACGGCGACCGCCACCGCCGTGACGAACAGGCCCCACAGGACCAGGTCGGCGGCCGAGTAGCGGGACAGCTTTTCCACCACGTCGGACATGGCGATGCCGATCAGCATGAAGATCAGGCTGTTGAGCACGAACACCAGGATGTTCCACACCGAGCGGGCGAGGATGCGCATCTCGGCGGAGACGATCTCCGGGGTGTAGCGCCCCCGCACCAGCCCCGCCGCCACCACCGCCAGCACCCCCGAGACGTGGAAGGATTCGGCGACGATGTAGGTGGTGTAGGGAATGGTGAGGGAGGTGAGCACCTCGATGAAGGGGTCCCCCAGGCGCTTGTGGACGGCGACGAAGAACAGGGCGATGGCGATGCCGGCGGCGATGCCCCCCAGGGACACCACCCCGAACTGGACGCTGGCGTCGGCCAGGGAGAAGGCCCCGGTCAGCACGGCGGCGACGGCGAACTTGTAGAGCACCAGGCCGGAGGCGTCGTTGACCAGGCTCTCGCCTTCCAGCACGGTGACGATGCGGCGCGGGATATTCAGCCGCGACAGGATGGCGGTGGCCGCCACCGCGTCGGGGGGCGAAACGATGGCCCCCAGGACGAAGGCCACCGCCCAAGGCACCTCGGGCACCACCAGCTTGAGGGCGGCGCCCACGGCGAGGGTGGTGGCCACCACCAGCCCGATGGCCAGCAGGCCGATGGGGCGGAGGTTGCGCTTGAAGTCGTTCCAGGAGGTGAGCAGGGCGGCCTGGTACAGCACCGGCGGCAGCACCAGCACCAGGATCAGCTGGGGGTCGAAGGGGAACTGGGGCAGGTTGGGGATGAAGCTGAGCACCGCGCCCCCCGCCACCAGAGCGATGGGATAGGGGAATTTGAAATGCCGGGCGACCCACCCCAGGGCGACGGCGCACAACAGCAGCATCAGGACGAGTTCAAGCAACAGCATGATTTGGCAGCCAGAAAACCATCATCCGGGAAATGGGGGCCATGCTACCAGTTTTTGCCGGCGCAGTGGCCGAAGTGACGCGCGCCGGGCCATTTCGGCTTTCCACGCCGGGACGGCCCGGCACGGCCCGCCGAACCCAGATATTCATAATCGCGCCTTCCTTTCTGCGCTAAAATAGGGCCATCCCGACCTTCCCGAGGTTTTCCCATGTTTCACGTCAACCGCAGCGTCGCCGTCATCAAACCCAGGCAGCCCTTCTTCGACTGGCTGAGGAACACGCCGGACTGGGATCTGGATCTTACCCTGGACAACCTGCGGGTGGACTGCACCGCCCTCCTGATCCCCGAATTTGACGAGCCCGAGGACGCGGTGAACTACGTGGACGAGCGCTTCGAACAGATTTTCGAGATGGAGCTGGCGTCCTGGTACGAGGACAAGAAGCTGTGGCCCCCCAAGCGGGACCTCAAGACCTTCTGGGAGTGGTTCGACGTGGAGCTGCATTCGGTGGTGGTGGACGTGCCCGACGAGGACATCAACGAAACCAGCATCGGCGTGCTGCACTGATGGTGGAATTGCCGGACCTCCTGGGGAGCGCCGCCGGCGCCCTGACCACCGCGGCCTTCGTGCCCCAGGTGGTCAAAACCTGGAAATCCAAATCCGCCGGGGACCTGTCCTTCGGCATGTTCCTGGTGTTCGCCGCCGGGGTGCTGCTGTGGCTGGCCTACGGCGTCGTCATCGGCGCCACCCCGATCATCGTCGCCAACAGCGTCACCCTGGCCCTGGCCGTCGCCATCCTGGCGATGAAAATCCGCTACAAGTAGACTTTGCCCTTTCGTAGCGCAGGCGACCTCGCCTGCGCTACTACACCGCCAAGCCGCCTCGAATAATCAAGCCCGGCACCGCCTCGGCATTACGGGTGGTGGCTTCGACCACCTCCCCCACCTCCATTCCCCGTAGAGCCGCCAACTCCGCCGCGATGCGCGGCAGGTATTCCGGGCTGTTGCGCGCTCCGGCGTCGAGGAAGGCAGGGGGAATATCGGGCGCGTCGGTTTCCAGCACGATGGCCTCCAGGGGCAGTTCCGCCGCCAAGGACTTCAGCCGGGTGGCGCGGCTGTAGGTGAAGGCGCCGCCGAAGCCGAGCTTGAAGCCGAGCTTGATGAACGCCTCCGCCTGCTGGCGGCTGCCGCTGAAGGCGTGGGCGATGCCGCCTTTCACCTTCACCCGGCGCAACTGCTTCAGCACCTCGTCCACCGCCCGGCGCACGTGAAGCAGCACCGGCAAGTCATGATCGCGGGCGATCTTGAGCTGCTCGACGAAGTAGTATTCCTGCACCGCCGGGTCCAGTTCGGGAACGAAATAGTCCAGGCCGATCTCCCCCACCGCCACCGGCTTTTCCTGCTCTATCGCCAGCCGCAGGGCATCCAGGTGCTCCGGTCGGTGCTCGCCGATGTACATGGGGTGCAGGCCCAGGGCGGGAAGACAGCCGGAATAGCGGCGGCAGGTGGCCAGCACCGGGGCGAAATTGGCGGCGGAGATGGCCGGCACCACCAGGGTTCCCACCCCAGCGGCCCGGGCCCGGGCGTAGACGTCGTCCCGGTCCGGGTCGAACTCGGCGGCGTCCAGGTGGCAGTGGGTGTCGATCAGCCTCATCCCTTCACCAGGGTCCACACGCCGATGGCGATGAACAGCCCGCCGGCGGCCCAGTTGAGGTACTTGGGATTGAGCCACTGGGCCAGGGCCGCCCCGGCCAGCACGCCGATGGCGGAGGTGGCCACCAGGGCCAGGGCGGCGCCGAGGAACACCACCCATTTGCTGTGGTTGCCGTCGGCGGCGAAGAGCAGGGTGGCGAGCTGGGTCTTGTCGGCCATTTCGGCCAGGAACACGGTGGTGAATACGGTAGCGAACAGTTTGAATTCCATGCCTATCTCCCGAAACGCCGGCGCAGCCATTTCTCGGCGCCGATGACGAGGTAGATGATCACCGCAACCGCCAGTATCCGGCCCCAGGCGGCGGCGTCGATGGGGGAGGTCCTGAACCAGGCGTTCATGGCGGGGGAATAGGTGAACACCAGCTGCAGCAGCACCATGGACGTCACTCCGCCCACCACCCAGCGGTTGGAAAACACGCCGAGGGTGAACATGGACACGGTCATGGAGCGGCAGTTGAACAGGTAGAACAGCTCGCCGAACACGAACACGTTGGCCGCCACGGTACGGGCGTAGGCCACGCTCTGGCCCTGCCGGAGTTCCCATTCGAACAGGCCGAAGGACCCGGCCAGGAGCAGGGCGCTGACGATGGCGATGCGCCACATCAAGGCGGGGGTAAGGATGGGGGTCTGGGGGTCCCGGGGGGGCCGGCCCATGATGCCCGCCTCGATGGGCTCGAAGGCCAGCATCAGGCCCAGGAGCACGGCGGTGGTCATGTTGATCCACAGGATTTGCACCGGCAGGATGGGCAGGGCGGCGCCGACGACGATGGCGGCGGTGATGACCAGCCCCTCGCCGAAGTTGGTGGGCAGAGTCCAGACGATGAATTTGGTGAGGTTGTCGAACACCCCGCGCCCTTCCTCCACCGCCGCCTCGATGGAGGCGAAGTTGTCGTCGGTGAGCACCATGGCGGCGGCTTCCTTGGCCACCTCGGTGCCGGTGACGCCCATGGCGACGCCGATGTCCGCCTGCTTCAGGGCCGGGGCGTCGTTGACCCCGTCCCCGGTCATGGCCACCACCTGGCCGGTGGCCTGGAGCGCCCGCACCAGGCGCAGCTTCTGCTCCGGCTCCACCCGGGCGAAAACGTGGGTCGCCCGGGCGGCCTCTATCAACTCACCCTCGTCCAGCTCGGCCAACTGGCGGCCGGTGAGGGTACAGATTTTTCCCCCTTCCCCCAGGCCGACCTTGGCGGCGATGGCGGCGGCGGTGACGGCGTGGTCGCCGGTGATCATCTTCACCGCGATGCCGGCCCGGTGGCAGGCCTCCACCGCCCGGATGGCCTCCGCACGCGGGGGGTCGATCATGCCCTGGAGGCCCAGGAACACCATGCCCTGCTTGAGATCGGCATGCTCCAGCCGGTCCCGCCCCCTTTCCGCCGCCTTGCGGGCCAGGGCCAGCACCCGCAGGCCTTGGGAGGCCAGGTCGGCGGCGGCCTGTTCCACCGCCTCTAGGTTGAGAGGAACTTCCGTGCCGTCTGGGGCGGCCATGGCGGCGCAGCGCTCCAGCACTTTTTCCAGGGCGCCTTTGAGGTAGATGGTGCCCCGATTCACTCCCTCCCCCTCGACGGGGGAGGGTTGGGGTGGGGGTGGGAGCCCCGCCGCTTCCCCCTCTCCCCCAGCCCCTCCCCCGCCTGCGGGGGAGGGGAGCTTATGGAGGGTGGCCATGTATTGGTGGCGGGACTCGAAGGGCACGGTGTCGAGGCGGGGGTATTCCGCGGCCAGGGCGTCGGGGTCGAGGCCGGCCTTCATGGCCGCCACGATCAGGGCGCCCTCGGTGGGGTCGCCGGTGACGCTCCATATGCCGTCCTTGAAGTCCAGGTCGGCATCGTTGCACAGCAGGCCCGCCAGCAGGCATTCCCTCAAGGCGCCGGCCACCGCCGCCGGCTCCCCGTTGCGAGTGATTCCCCCCTGGGGTGCGTAGCCCACTCCGCCCAAGTCAAACGCCTCGCCCCCGGCCACCACCGCCTGGACCGTCATCTGGTTCTGGGTCAGGGTGCCGGTCTTGTCGGAGCAGATCACCGTGGTGCTGCCCAGGGTTTCCACCGCCGGCAGCTTGCGGATGATGGCGCGGCGCTTGGCCATGCGGGAAACGCTGATGGCCAACGTCACCGTCACCGCCGCCGGCAGGCCCTCGGGGATCGCCCCCACCGCCAGGGCCACCGCCGCCATGAACATATCGAAGGCGGTTTCCCCCCGCCACAGGCCGATGACGACGGTGAAGCCGGCCAGGGCGAGGATGGCGTAGAGCAGCACCTTGCTGAACCATTCGATCTTGCGGGTCAGCGGCGTGGAGAGCACGTCCGCCTCTTCCATCAGACGGGAGATGCGGCCGGTTTCAGTGGCGTCGCCGATGGCCACCACCACGCCGGCCCCCTGGCCGCCGGTGACCAGGGTGCCGGCGTAGGCCATGCAGGTACGGTCGGCGAGGCGGGTATCTTCGGCCAGGGCGGCCGCGTGCTTGGCCACCGGCACCGATTCGCCGGTGAGGGTGGATTCGTCCACCGCCAGCTCCCGCCCCCGCACCAGGCGCAGGTCCGCCGGCACCTTGTCGCCGGCGGCCAGCAGCACCACGTCTCCCGGCACCAGGTCCTCGGATGGCAGGTTTACGCGACGCCCGCCCCGCAGCACCACCGCCTGGGTGGTGACCATCTTCGCCAAGGCGGCGAGGGCGCTCTCCGCCTTGCTTTCCTGGATGAAGCCGATGATGGCGTTGACCAGGGTGACGCCGAAAATCACGCTGGCATCCACCCACTCCCGCAGGGCGGCGGTGATGGCGGCGGAAGCCAGCAGGATGTAGATCAGGGGCTGATGGAATTGCAGCAGGAAGCGCAGCAGCGGCCCCCGGCCCTTTTTCGGCGTCAGCCGGTTGGGGCCGAAGCGGGCCTGCCGGCGGGCGGCTTCGTCGGTTGCCAGGCCCCGGTCGGCGTCGCTCTCCAGGAGAGCCATCGCGTCGGCGGCGGGCAGGTGGTGCCAGGATTTTTGCGGCAGGGTATCCATGGGAGCGGGCCTTGTTGAGGTCTTCCCATTATAGAGCCCGCCCCGGCCCCGGCAGAGCGCCTTATAATGGGACCATCCCTGTCGGAAACACGCGCCATGTCCATCCAGAACGTCCTCATCACCGGCTGCTCCAGCGGCATCGGCCTGTGCCTGGCCCAAGGGCTGGCCGCCCGGGGCTACCGGGTGTTCGCCACGGCGCGCAAGGAAGAGGACGTGGCCACCCTCCTCACCCATGGGCTGGAAGCCCTGCAACTGGACCTGGCCGACCCGGCTTCGATCCGGCAGGCCGCAGACGAAGTGCTGCGCCGCACCGACGGCAAACTCCACGCCCTGATCAACAACGGCGCCTACGGCCAGCCGGGGGCGGTGGAGGATCTGAGCCGGGAGGTGCTGCGGGAGCAGTTCGAAACCAACCTCTTCGGCACCCACGAACTCACCACCCAGGTGCTGCCCTTCATGCGCCGCCAGGGCTGCGGGCGCATCGTCCAGATCGGCTCCCTGCTGGGTTACGTGGCCCTGCCCTACCGGGGGGCCTATAACGCCAGCAAGTTCGCCCTGGAAGGCCTCACCGACACCCTGCGGCTGGAGCTTCACGGCAGCGGCATCCACGTCAGCCTGGTGGAGCCGGGCCCTGTCGCCAGCCGCTTCCGCGCCAACGCCTACGCCATGTACCAGAAGCACATCGACGCGGAGCGCAGCTTCCACCGGGACACTTACCGGGCGATGGAAAAGCGCCTCACCAAGAAAGGCCCGGCGGCCCCCTTCACCTTGCCGCCGAAAGCGGTGCTGAAGAAAGTGATCCACGCCCTGGAAAGCCCCCGGCCGAAAATCCGCTACCGGGTAACCTTTCCCGCCCATCTCTTCGCCTTCCTGCGCCGGGTGTTGCCGTCACGGGCCCTGGACTGGGTGCTGCGGCGGGTGTCGCGGGGGGAAAACAAATAGGCTACGATAGAGCCAAGGAGGAAAGACCATGAAAAAAGAAAGAAAGATGCCCCGCCGCCACCTGATCTACTACTTGCGGGTGTTCGACCAGCATAGCGGCGACATGGTGGGCCATCTGGTGGACATCACCACCGAGGGCCTGATGCTGGTGAGCGAGCGCCCCATGGAAGCCCGCAAAATCTACCACCTGCGCATGGACCTGCCCCCCGAGGTATGCGGCAAGGAGCAGCTGGCTTTCGACGCCGGCTGCCTGTGGAGCAACAACGACATCAACCCGGCGTTCTACGACAATGGCTTCAAGCTGATGCAGGTGGATAGCCGGGAAGCCACGTGCATCGAAGATTTGATCGCGATGTACGGCTTCAAGGATTAAGCCCGAAGCTCACCCGCTCTATCCCCGCCAGGTCGGCCGCCGAGCCGACCTGGGCGAACCCCGCCCCCGCCAGCAGTTCCCGGCAGCGCGCCGCCTGATCCCAGCCGTGTTCGAACAACAGCCAGCCGCCGGGCTTGAGGTGGGCCGGCGCATCCGCCACGATACGCCGGATGTCGTCCAGCCCGTCCGGGCCGGAAGCCAGGGCGGAGGCCGGCTCGAAGCGCAGGTCGCCCTGCTGGAGGTGGGAATCGCCCTGGGCGATGTAGGGCGGGTTGGAGACGATGACGTCGAAGCTTTCCCCCGCTAGTCCAGAATACCAGTCCCCTTCTTTCAACGTCATATTTTTCGCCCCATAACACCTGGCGTTCTCCGCCGCCACCTCCAGCGCCGCCTTCGACGCATCCACCGCCACCACCTCGGCCATCGGCCGCAAGTGGGCCAGCGTCACCGCCACCGCGCCGCTGCCGGTGCCCAGGTCCAGCACTCGGCAAGGGGCGCTGTCTGGGATGTGCTCCAGGGCCAATTCCACCAACAACTCGGTATCCGGGCGGGGAATCAACACCGCCGGGGAGACCTGGAACTCCAGGCCGTAGAACTCCCGCCGGCCGAGGATATAGGCCACCGGCTCGCCTTGGAGGCGGCGGGTTAGGAGTTGGCTGAAGCGTTGTTCCTGTTCGGGGGAGATGGCATCGGTATCGTGAGCGATCAGCCAGAAGCGGGGTTGGGTGAAGGCATGGCCCAGGAGGGATTGGGCTTCGATGCGGGCTTCGCGCGAGTCCAGCGCCAGCGCTTCTGAGAGGGCTTGGGTGGCTTGGGTTGTTAGGTGGCGGAGGGTGTTGGGCATGGTTTTGTAGCGCAGGCGACCTCGCCTGCTTTGGGTTTTGTGGCCGCGCTTCGCGCGAATGATTTAGGTGTCGGGGGCTGCCCGACAGCAGGTTACCTTCTTTTGCCTGCCCAAAAGAAGCGCGGAATTATGTAGCAGCCGCACAAAGCTAATTGAGCCTATATCCCTACAATTTCCCTATTGCGATTCATTGAATGGGGAATGTATGGGGCACACCTACGCCATATCAGGGCTGGTCAATAAGCGTGCGGAGATGGCCGGGTTGATCGAGCATCACCAGAAGGAAATCGAGCGCCTTCGGCATGGACTTTACCAGATCGATGCCGCGATCCGCCTCTTTGACCCGACCTATCGTATCCGATCCATCAAAACCAAGGAATACCGGCGCTACAGCCGCATCTTCAAGAAGGGCGAATGCTACCGCCTTTGTCTGGAAACCCTGCGCCGTGCGGATGATGTAGCGAGCACCACGCTCATTGCCGAAATCATCATGCACAAGAAAGGGCTGGCCCAGGAGCAGCAAGCGACGGTCATGGACAGCGTGAACAACTCGCTGCGGTTCGCCGAGCGGCGGGGGATCGTGCAGAGGATGGGCATGGATGGGATTGCCATCCGCTGGAAGCTGGCGGACTAAGGGGTCGCCATGGGGACATCCATTGTTGTCTCTGGCCTGCTATCCAAACGGGCGGAGTTGGTCAGCCAGTTGGAGCATTACGCCCGAGAGGTGGACCGGCTGGATGATGAACTTCGGCACCTGGACGCCACGATCAAGCTCTTCGCGCCGGAAACAGACTTGCGCACCTTGCCGCCCAAGCGTTTCGTGGAGACGAACAGGATTTTCCGGCAAGGCGAAAGCAGCCGCCTCATGCTGGAAGTATTGAGGGAGGCGGGGGGCACGCTCAACACGCAGGAAATCGCCCAACGCATTGCGGAAAAGAAGAAGCTGGACGACGACAAGGTTAAGGCCGTGCGCGATACGATTCTGGATACCCTGCGCCGTGCGGAGAAGAAAGGCATTGTCCGCCAGATCGGGCGGGAGGGCATGGCCCTCTTGTGGCAGCTAGTTTAAGCCGCCAGCCGTTCCGCCTGCCGCTTGTTCCCCTGCCAGTACCCGCACCAGTCATGGTGCGTCCGGGTCCGGGCACACTTCTTCACGATGTCCCGGAAGATTTGACCGTTGCTCCAGCGCCGGGTGTCCTCACGGTAGGCCGCTTCGTTGGCATAGTTCGCCAGATAGAGATTGCCGAACTTGTGGACTTGGCCGTACTGCATCCGGCGGAAGCGGGAGAAGTAGGATTCCGCCAGATTGTTGGTCGTGCCGTCGTCGGCCCGATACTCCTGTTGATGGTTCACCCGGCGGGTTTCGTATTTGGCGTGGAGCAGATCATACCCGTGAGGAACAGCCCTCGGATATTTCCGCCGATGCGGATGTGGCTTGGCAGGAACACGTCAAAGTGGTCATTGAGCCCAATCCCGATCTAACCCCAGACCAGAAGAAGATTATCGAGCGAGCGAGACTATGCGATGAAGCGCGGCAAAGCTGAGATCGTCGTCAGGCGTGCTTTGTTGTTCTACCTCAAGCGCCGGCTTGGAGTGGAAGATGGCGCGGAAAAGACGCCTGCGGCGCAGCAGGTGGTGATTACTAAGATCGGGGCCATACGGACAAGCCCGGTTGGTAAGTAGTCCGTGAAAATCGCCCTCTACTCCGACCTGCATCTGGAGATGATTCTCCGGCTCAAAGGCACGCTCGGATGGGAACCGCCCGCACTGGATGTTGATGTGGTGATTCTCGCCGGGGACATCGGCACTCACACCCACGGCATTGAATGGGCGGCGTCCGCATTTCGCCAGTGTCCCGTCTCGCCCGAGATCATTTATGTGGCGGGGAACCACGAATACTACGGGGCTCATCTCCATGATCTCACGGCCCAGATGCAGAAGACGGCCACCAAGCTTGGCATCCACCTTCTGGATAACAGCACGATTGAGATCGGGGGAGTGCGGTTTCTCGGAACACCGCTATGGTCTGACTTCCGGCTCTATGGCAGTGACGACGGGAGCGCCAACAGCATTCGTGCGGCGCGAAACCAAATCAGCGACTACTCCTCAATTTTTGGCGCCGACCGAAAATTCATTGAACCGAGTGACACTATCCAGCTTCACCGGAAGGCCCGTGCATTCCTGGACAGGGAGCTGGCCAAACCTTTCGACGGCAAGACTGTCGTCGTGACGCACTTTGCGCCGCACCGAGGCTGTGTGGAGGCCCGATTCGAGGGCGGCTTGCTGACACCTTACTTCACAGTGGACATGGCGCCGCTCATGCGGAAATATCCTATCGACCTGTGGGTCTTCGGGCATACGCATTACAACGTGGATTTCGTGGACCACGGCTGCCGTGTGGTCAGCAACCAGCGTGGTTATCCCCGCGAGCAAAGCCAGGGCTTCCGGAACGATTTAGTGCTTGAGGTATAGTGTCGGGAAGGATTTGTCCCGAGCTTCAATTGCCGCCCGATCTTCGGGACTCAACGGATGGGGCGGCGTCCCTCTTGTTTTAACTGCTCTTTGAAACGGGCTACGTCTTCCGGTCTCAACGGATAGGGTGGCTCCAGCTGGTCCAGGGGAAACGGGCATTCCTCAATAGGGTCGAATTGGTTCTCTTCGCCCGGCTTAACCACCACAATCTTCTTCTTTTTGCCCACGAAGCACCTCCGACGGTAAGATTAGCTTCCATAATGCCACCCATCGAAGGGCGAAGGAAGTATCGGCGTAAGATCGTTTATCTTATTGATAATACGTGTTTTGTGCGGCTGCTACATAATTCCGAAGAAGCGTAACCCAAGAAAAGGGCACCCCACTACACCGCCCTCCGCTACGCTCCGGGTACCCTGCGTTGCTCGCCGAGCCGGGCGGCTGAGGAACTCGGCCCTTTGGGCCTCAGACACCCTCAGCCGACTGCCCCCGGCCCGGCTGCGCTACTCGGCGGCGCAGAGGGGAGGCACTTCAAAACCACCTAGGCTCCAACCACTCTGCCCGTAGCCACCACCGCTTTCCCTCACCCGGCCTTCGGCCACCCTCTCCCGCTTGCGGGAGAGGGGTTCCACTCAGCGCCACCGGGTTTGCTCCCCTCTCCCCCCGGGAGAGGGGTTGGGGGTGAGGGAAGCTTTTCCTCCCCTCTGCCCCGTCTCGCCTTGCCGAAAAAATCGGGGGCAGTCGGGCGCACTTGTCTGAGAGCCTTTAGGCCCGAGTTTGGGCGCCCGCCCGATTTTTTCGGCAAGGCGAGATTTAGCCCGTAGGGCCGGGGTAGTGGGGTGCCCTTTTCTTGGGTTACGCTTCTTTTGGGCAGGCAAAAGAAGGTAACCTGCTGTCGGGCAGCCCCCGACACCCAAACCATTCGCGCGAAGCGCGACAAAACAAAGCCAAGAGCAGGCGAGGTCGCCTGCGCTACCAAACCTACCCCTCTTCCCCCAACGCCGCCAACTGCTCCGCCTGATGCTCCGTCGCCAGCGCATTGAGCAGGTCTTCCATATCCCCATCCATAATCGCATCGATCTTGTACAAGGTCAGATTAATGCGGTGGTCGGTAATCCGCCCCTGGGGGAAATTGTAGGTGCGGATGCGTTCGGAACGGTCGCCGCTGCCCACCAGGGACTTGCGGGTGGCGGCGATCTTGGCGTTCTGTGCCCGCACTTGGGCGTCCTTGATGCGGGCCGCCAGGACGGACAGGGCGCTGGCCTTGTTCTTGTGCTGGGAGCGGTCGTCCTGGCATTCCACCACGATGCCGGTGGGCAGGTGGGTGACGCGCACGGCGGAGTCGGTCTTGTTGATGTGCTGGCCGCCGGCGCCGGAGGCACGGAAGGTGTCGATCTTGAGGTCGGCAGGGTTGAGGTCCACGTCGCCCACTTCGTCGGCCTCGGGCATGATGGCCACGGTGCAGGCGGAGGTGTGGATGCGGCCCTGGGTTTCGGTTTCCGGCACCCGCTGGACGCGGTGGCCGCCGGATTCGAATTTGAGGCGGGAATAGGCGCCCTGGCCGATCACTTTGGCGATGACTTCCTTGTAGCCGCCCAGTTCCGACGGACTCTCGGACACCACTTCCACCTTCCAGCGCTGGCGCTCGGCGTAGCGGGAATACATGCGGAACAGGTCGCCGGCGAACAGGGCGGATTCGTCGCCGCCGGTGCCGGCGCGGATTTCCAGGAACACGTTGCGCTCGTCGTTGGGATCCTTGGGCAGCAGTTCCTTTTGCAGTTCGGCTTCCAGCTGCTCCAGCTTGGCCTTGCCCTCCTCGATTTCCAGCTGGGCCAGTTCCTTCATTTCCGGGTCGGCCAGCATATCCTGGGCGGAGGCCATATCCGCCTCGCACTTGCGGTAGGCGTGGTACAGGGCCACCACCGGGCCCACTTCCGCGTGCTCCCGGCTGAGCTTGCGGTAGGCGTCCATGTCCGCCGTGGCGGTTTCGAGGCTCAATAGGGCGTTGAGCTCATCCAGGCGGTCGCTCAGGTGAGCCAGCTTGGCTTGCAGGGAGGGCTTCATTCGGGGTGGACGTTGTACAGGCGCTTGAGCCAGGCTTCCAGCTGGGTGCGCTCCTCGCCGGTGAGGTGGTTGAGGGCGTGGCTGGGAATGTGGACGAACTTGTTGGACAGGGCGCGGCTCATCTGCTCCACCACGTCACGGGGGTCCTTTCCCGTGGCCAACAGGCGCTGGGCCCGCTCCAACTCATGACGGCGGTAGCGCTCGGCGTGATCGTGGATGGCGCGGATGGTGGGAACGGCGGAGCGGATTTCCATCCAATGCATGAAGTCCGCCACCCGGTTTTCGATGATGGTCTCGGCCTCCTCGGCGGCGGCCTGGCGATTGCCGACCCCTTCCTTCACCACGTGGGCCAGGTCGTCCACGGTGTAGAGGAAGACGTCGTCCAGTTCGCCCACCTCCTGCTCCACGTCCCGGGGCACGGCGATGTCCACCATGAACATGGGGCTGTGCTTGCGGGCCTTGACCACGCGCTCCATCAGGCCCTTGCCGACGATGGGCAGGGGGCTGGCGGTGCAGGTGACGACGATGTCGTGGGCCGCCAGGTAGTCGGGCAGTTCGTTGAGGGTGATGGCATGGCCCCGGTAGCGGTGGGCCAGCAGGTTGGCCCGCTCCAGGGTGCGGTTGGCGACGGTGATGGCCTTGGGATGCTTGGCGGCGAAGTGGCTGGCGCAGAGTTCGATCATCTCGCCGGCGCCGATGAACAGCACCCGCTGCTCGGAAATCGAGGGGAAGATGCGCTCCGCCAGCCGCACCGCGGCGGCGGCCATGGACACCGAGCTGGCGCCGATGTCGGTGGTGGTGCGCACTTCCTTCGCCACCGAGAAGGTGCGCTGGAACAGCTTGTGCAGCAGGGTGCCTAGGGTACCGGCCTCTTCGGCGGTCTTCACCGCCTGCTTCATCTGGCCGAGGATCTGGGCCTCGCCCAGGACCATGGAATCCAGGCCGCTAGCGACGCGGAAGGCGTGCTTGACGGCTTCTTCCTGGGGCAGGGTGTAGAGGTAGGGCTGGATGTCGGGGATGGGCAGGCGATGGTATTCGGCCAGCCATTCCAGGGCGTCTTCCGGTTCCCGGGTGTTGCAGTAGATTTCGGTGCGGTTGCAGGTGGAGAGGATCGCCGCCTCCTTCACCGGGCTGCGCCCCACCAGGTCCTGCAGGGCCTGGTTCAGGTTCTCGACGTGAAACGCCACCTTCTCCCGGATGGAAACGGGAGCGGTCTGGTGGTTCAAACCGAAAGCGAACAGCTGCATGGAAAAATTGTGCATATCAATCAGCGGGGTGGCAATAACCGGCCCGAGGCGCATACCCATGAGAGAGGCGCATCCGACATCGGTTCAATTTTAACACGAAGGAAGGGGTTTTCCCCCTCGGACCGGTCATTCGATTGCCGTTCGATGCCAAATCGTGGAAACTTTGACAGCCACCTTCCCAAACAGGCCTATCACCCATGGACTTTGCCCCGCTGCCCAAGAAAATCGGCAAGTACCGCATCCAGCGGGAACTCGGGCGGGGTTCCAGTTCCGTGGTGTATCTGGGCTTCGATCCCTTCACCCGGCGCAACGTGGCCATCAAGACCACCCTCCCCGGCACCCTCCACGACCCCGTGGCCGGGGGGCGCTTCCGCAAGCTGTTCCTGAAAGAAGCCAGCCTCGCCGGCCAACTTTCCCACCCCCACATCGTCAAGCTTTACGATGCCGTGATCGAGGACGACCTGGGCTACCTGGTGATGGAATATGTCCCCGGCGGCACCCTCAAGCAGTACTGCCACGTGGTCAACCTGCTGCCGGCGGAAAAGGTGGTGGAAATCGCCTTCAAGTGCAGCCAGGCCCTGGCCTTCGCCAACCGCCAGGGGGTCATCCACCGGGACATCAAGCCGGCCAACATCATGCTTCACGGGGAGCTGGACATCAAAATCGCCGACTTCGGCGCCGCCCGCCTGTCCCAGGGCGACCAGACCCAGGTGGCCGGCCAAATCGGCTCCCCCTCCTACATGTCGCCGGAGCAGATACTGGAAAAGGACCAGACCTTCCATACCGACATGTATTCCCTGGGAGTGGTGATGTACGAGCTGCTCACCGGCCGGCCGCCCTTCAGCGCAGAGAACGACGTGGCCCTGGCGTACAAGGTCATCCACGAAGAAGCGCCGCCGGCACGGGTGTTGCGCCCCGAGTGCCCGCCGAAACTGGAGGAGGTCGTCGCCCGTACCCTGCGCAAGGACCCCGCCGAGCGCTACCCGAGCTGGGAAGCCTTCGCCGCCGACCTGATGGAGGTCTACCGCCACCTGCGCCTGCCCGCCACCCCCCTGGGGGATACGGAGAAATTCAACCTGCTGCGGGAACTGTCCTTCTTCGGCGGCTTCAGCGAGGTGGAGCTGTGGGAAGCGCTGCGCCTGGGGAGCTGGCGCAAATTCGACCCCGGCACCCTGCTGCAAAAGGAGGGCAACATCGGCAACGCGGTATTCCTTCTCGCCTCCGGCAGCGCACGCATCACCAAGAAGGGTAAGGGCCTGGGCACGCTGAACAAGGGCGACTGCTTCGGCGAAATGTCCTACATCGACCAGACCCTGGCCCGCCCCTTCACCATCACCGCCGCCGAGGAGGTGCTGCTGATCAAGATCAAGGCCTCCTCCCTCCAGCAGGCTTCCGACAACTGCCAGCTGGCCTTCAACCGGGCTTTCCTGAAAATCCTGGTGCACCGCCTGGCCGACGCCGAGAACAAGCTGGCTAACCTGCTGCTCGACATCACGATCTAGCGCCCTCCGCTCCCCCTTCTGCTTCCTGGCGCGGCCGGAATTGCCTGCTATAGTGGATTCACCGGGGGAAACACCATCCTGCAACAAGAACTGGCCACCATAAACCAGCCAGCCCATTCGCCAAGGAGTCTCCATGACCGACATTGTTTCGCTGCTCGGCAACGAAGCCGACAACCTGCTCGCCTATCAGTGCAAGGGCATCCCCAAGGACATGCTGCACCTGCCCGGCCCGGATTACGTGGACCGGGTGGTGGCCCCCAAGGACGTGAAGCCCGGCGTGCTGCGTGCGCTCCAGTCCATGTACGGCGCCGGGCGGCTGGCCAACACCGGCTACCTGTCCATCCTGCCGGTGGACCAGGGCATCGAGCATTCGGGCGGCGCCTCCTTCGCGCCCAACCCGATTTATTTCGACCCGGAGAACATCGTCAAGCTCGCCATGGAAGGGGGCTGCAATGCGGTGGCGTCCACCCTCGGCGTGCTCGGGTCGGTGGCGCGCAAGTACGCCCACAAGATTCCCTTCATCGTGAAGATCAACCACAACGAGATCCTCACCTACCCCGAGATTTACGACCAGACCCTGTTCGCCAGCGTGAAGCAGGCCTTCGACATGGGGGCGGTGGCCATCGGGGCGACGGTGTATTACGGCTCCCACGAATGCCGACGCCAGATCATCGAAATCTCCAACGCCTTCGCCCATGCCCACGAACTGGGCATGGCCACGGTACTGTGGGCCTATCTGCGCAACCCCGGCTTCAAGAAGGACGGGGTGGACTACCACACCAGCGCCGACCTCACCGGCCAGGCCAACCACCTGGCCGCCACCATCGAGGCGGATATCGTCAAGCAGAAGCAGGCAGAGAACAACGGCGGCTACACCGCCATCAAGTTCGGCAAGACCCACCCCAAGGTGTACAGCGAATTGACCTCCGACCACCCCATCGACCTGGTGCGCTACCAGGTGGCCAACTGCTACATGGGACGGGCGGGGATGATCAATTCCGGCGGCGCCTCCGGGGAGAACGACCTGGGTCAGGCGGTGCGCACCGCGGTGATCAACAAGCGGGCCGGCGGCATGGGCCTGATCTCCGGCCGCAAGGCGTTCCAGAAACCGATGAAAGACGGGGTGGCACTGCTGAATGCGATCCAGGACGTGTACCTGTCCAAGGACGTGACCATCGCGTAACGCCTTTCCCCCTTCCCTGCCCTCCCCCCGAGCGGGAGAGGGGGTTTCGGGAGCACAAAAACAAAACGGGGCGTTTCGCCCCGTTTTGTTTTGAACCCGAGGATTACTCGTCGTCCTCGTCTTGCGGCGGCTTGCCGTCGTAAATCAGGTTGCGGCGACGGTCCAGATAGGAGTCGCGAACGAAGGTGTAGGGGTCGAGGGCCGCTTCCTGCAGCACGTCCTCGGCGCCCAGCAGCACGGAGCGCTTGTGGATGGCACGCAGCACCATGGCGGTGTTGCGGTCGGCCACGTTGTCCTGCTGGTAGACCGGGTCCACCTTGTAATCCACGATCAGGCCAACGGTGTCACGGAGGTTGCTCGAGCCGAGGATGGGCAGCACCAGGTAGGGGCCGTTGCCCACACCCCAGCGGCCCAGGGTTTGGCCGAAGTCCTCGTTGTGCTTGGGCATGTCCATGGGAGTGGCGACGTCGATCAGGCCCAGAATGCCGACGGTGGTGTTCCACACCAGACGGCCGAAGTCGGAAGCGGCCTGGCCGAACTTGAACTGCAGCAGGTCGTTGAACAGCACCACCACGTCGTCCAGGTTGGAGAAGAAGTTGCCGACGCCGGTGCGAACCGGCTGGGGCAGCACTTCCTTATAGCCGGTGGCGACGGGTTTCATCACCGCCCTGTCCACGACGTCGTTGAACTTGTAGATGCCCCGGTTGAGCGGCTCCAGCGGATCCCGCGGATCGCCGTTGGTGGCGCAGCCACCCAGCAGCGCCGCGCTCACGGCCAGCATTACCGAAAATTTCCTGGTACGGGAAATCATGATGTTATTTTTCCTGAATTGCTTGTTTTTCAACGCCTGCACAGGCGAGCCCCAGGGCGCCATGATACGTCATCCCCTCCGAACGGGCCATAGGTAGTTCCCCTAGGAGCAGAATTATCAGTCACGGAAGTTGCCAAATTGCAACGGAAAATCGTCGATGCTCTTGCGCACCAGGGCGATGGTTTCCTGCAGCAGGTCACGTTTGGCGCCGGTGACCCGTACCGCGTCGCCCTGGATGCTGGCCTGGACCTTGAGCTTGCTGTCCTTGATCAGCTTGACCAGTTTCTTCGCCAGATCCTGGTCGATGCCCACCTTGATTTTCAGCTCCTGCTTCACCTTGTTGCCGGACACCTTCTGCACGTCGCCGAGTTCCAGGCGCTTGGAGCTGTCCTTCTCCTTCTTCTCCATGGCGGGGAACAGCAGGTCCTTGATCTGGTCGAGCTGGAAATCGGAATCGCCGTGAAGGGCGATGAGCTTGTCCTTCTCATTCAGCTCGGCTTTGGCACTGGTACCCTTGAAGTCGTAGCGGTTGTCGATGGCCCGGCTCGCCACGTCGATGGCGTTTTTCAGCGCCACCATATCCGCTTCGGAGGTGATGTCGAAGGACGGCATAGCCTCTCCTTATTCGAAATGGCAGACGTAGTGGTAGGGCTCCCCGCTCACTTCGATGTCGAAGCTGGAGTCGCCGGGCACGTTGAAGGACTGGCCGGCGCCATATTCCTTCCATTCGCTCTCGCCTTTCAGGCGCACGCGGCAGGAGCCGCCCACCCCTTCCATGATTTCCGGCGCGCCGGTGTTGAAGGTGAGGGTGGCGGGCAGGATCACGCCCACGGTCTTCTTGGTGCCGTCCGGCAGCTGCACGGTGTGGGACACGCACTTGCCGTCGAAGTAGACGTTGGCCTGCTTGATGACGGAAACATTATTGAACTGGGACATTGCTCTTCCTTTCTATTACTTCCGGCTGTCCAGCTTGGCGGCGATGCGCATGCGCAGGGCGTTGAGCTTGATGAAGCCGCCCGCGTCCTTCTGGTCGTAGGCGCCGGCGTCATCCTCGAAGGTGGCGATGGTGGGGTCGAACAGGGAATCGGTCTTGGAATCCCGGCCAACGACGATCACGTTGCCCTTGTAGAGCTTGAGCCGCACCCAGCCGTTGACGTGGGTCTGGGTATGATCGATCAGCACCTGCAGCGCGCGGCGTTCGGGCGCCCACCAGTAGCCGTTGTAAACCAGGCTGGCGTAGCGGGGCATCAGGTCGTCCTTGAGGTGGGCCACTTCCCGGTCCAGGGTGATGGACTCGATGGCGCGGTGGGCACGGAGCAGGATGGTGCCGCCGGGGGTTTCGTAGCAGCCCCGGGACTTCATGCCCACGTAGCGGTTTTCCACCAGGTCCAGGCGGCCGATGCCGTGCTTGCCGCCCAGTTGGTTCAGCGTGGCCAGCAGTTCGTGGGCCTTCATCCGCGTGCCGTTGATGGATACCAGGTCGCCCTTCTCGAACCCCAGATCCAGGTATTCGGCCTGGTCGGGGGCCTTCTCCGGGGACACGGTCCAGCGCCACATGTCCTCTTCGGCCTCGGCGGCAGGGTTCTCCAAGTGGCGGCCCTCGTAGGAGATGTGCAGCAGGTTGGCATCCATGGAATAGGGGCTGCCGCCGGCCTTGTGCTTCATTTCGACCGGGATGCCGTGGGTTTCGGCGTAGGCCAGCAGCTTCTCCCGGGACAGCAGGTCCCATTCCCGCCACGGAGCGATGATGCGGATGTCCGGCTTCAGCGCGTAGGCGCCGAGCTCGAAACGCACCTGGTCGTTGCCCTTGCCGGTAGCGCCGTGGGAAATGGCCTGGGCGCCGGTCTGGTTGGCGATCTCGATCAGGCGCTTGGCGATCAGCGGACGGGCGATGGAGGTGCCTAGCAGGTACTCGCCTTCATACACCGTGTTGGCGCGGAACATGGGGAACACGAAGTCCCGCACGAACTCTTCCCGCAGGTCGTCGATAAAGATGTTCTCGGGCTTGATGCCGAATTGCAGCGCCTTGGTGCGGGCCGGCTCCAGTTCCTCGCCTTGGCCCAGGTCGGCGGTGAAGGTCACCACCTCGCACTGATAGGTATCCTGAAGCCACTTCAGGATCACCGAGGTATCCAGCCCGCCGGAATAGGCGAGCACTGCTTTTTTCACGTTGCTCATGGGAGTCTCTTTCTTAAAAACCTTGAACCGCGGAGGACGCCAAGGACGCAGAGGAACTTCAATAGAATGCCTTCCTCAGCGCCCTCCGCGTCCTCTGCGGTAAAAAATCACTCGTCGCTGATGCGCCCCAGCAGCAGGTATTCCATCAGCGCCTTCTGGGTATGCAGCCTGTTCTCGGCTTCATCCCACACCACGCTCTGCTTGCCGTCGATCACCTCGGCCGCCACTTCCTCGCCCCGGTGGGCAGGCAGGCAGTGCATGAACAGGGCGTCGTCCTTGGCGGCACGCATCATGTCGCCGTCCACCTGCCAGTCGGCGAAGGCCTTGAGGCGCTGCTCGTTCTCCGCCTCGAAGCCCATGCTGGTCCACACGTCGGTGGTCACCAGGTCGGCGCCCATGGCGGCGTCCATGGGGTCGGGGAAGCTTTCGAAATGGTCGGTGCCGTAAAGGCCCGCCCGCTCCGGCTCCACCTCGTACCCCGGCGGGGTGGAGACGTGGACGTTGAAGTCCAGCACTTCCGCCGCCTGGAGCCAGGTGTTGCACATGTTGTTGGAGTCGCCGATCCACGCCACGGTCTTGCCCTGGATGCAGCCCCGGTGCTCGATATAGGTGAAAATGTCGGCCATGATCTGGCACGGGTGGTATTCGTTGGTGAGGCCGTTGACCACCGGCACCCGGGAGCGGGAGGCGAAGCGCTCCACGATCTCCTGCTCGAAGGTGCGGATCATGACGATGTCCACCATGCGGGAGATCACCTCCGCCGCGTCCTCCACCGGCTCCCCGCGGCCCAGCTGGGTGTCGCGGGTGTTGAGGTAGATCGCCGCGCCGCCCAGCTGGTGCATGCCGGCCTCGAAGGAGAGGCGGGTACGGGTGGAGCTTTTCTCGAAAATCATCGCCAGGGTACGGTCCACCAGGGGATGATAGGGCTCGTAGCGCTTGAAGCGGTCCTTGATCACCCGGGTCCGTTCGAACAGGTATTCGTACTCTGCCCGGGTGAGATCCTTGAATTGCAGATAATGCTTGAGTGTCATAGCGTCTTCCTTGGCGCATCAGGCGCCGAGAAACTCCCGGATCAGCGGCACCAGGATATCCAGCAGTTGCTGCGCTTCCTTGCGGTCCATGACCAGGGGCGGCAGCAGCCGCACCACGTTGTCCACCGTGACGTTGATCAGCAGGCCCTTGTCCCGTGCCCGGGCCACCAAGTCGCCGCAGGGGCGGTCCAGTTCGACGCCGATCAGCAGACCCTGGCCCCGCACCTGCACCACGCCGGCCATGCCCTTCAAGCCCTCGGCGAGGCCGTCGCGGATGAAGGCGCCGGTTTCCCGCACGTTGGCCAGCAGGCCTTCCTGTTCGATGGCATCCAAGGTGGCGAGGGCCGCAGCGCAGGCCAAGGGATTGCCGCCGAAAGTGGAGCCATGGTTGCCGGGCTTGAACACGTCCGCCGCAACCCCCTTGGCCAGGCAGGCGCCCACGGGCACGCCGGAGCCCAAGCCCTTGGCCAGGGCCATCACGTCGGGCACCGCCTGGGTGTGCTGGTGACCGAACCACTGGCCGGTACGGCCGATGCCGGTCTGCACTTCATCCAGCATCAGCAGCCAGCCCTGGCGGTCGCAAATGGCGCGCAACTGCTTGAGGTATTCCGCTTCCGGCGTGTTGACGCCGCCCTCGCCCTGAACCGGCTCCACCATGATGGCGACCACGTTCTGGTTGTGGGCCGCCACCTGCTCGATGGCCGGAACGTCGTTGTAGGGCACCCGCACGAAGCCGGAGACCAGGGGCTCGAAACCCGCCTGCACCTTGCGGTTGCCGGTGGCGGACAGGGTCGCCAGGGTGCGGCCGTGAAAAGATTTCTCCATCACGATGATGGCCGGATTGTCGATGCCCTTCTGGTGGCCATAAAGGCGGGCCAGCTTGATCATCGCCTCGTTGGCCTCGCAGCCGGAATTGCACAGGAACACGCTGTCCATGCCGGAAATGGCGCACAGCCGGTCGGCCAGTTGTTCCTGGCGGGTGACCCGGTACAGGTTGGAGGTATGGATCAGGGTCTTGGCCTGTTCGCAAATGGCCTGCACCAGTTTCGGATGGGCATGGCCCAAACCGTTCACCGCAACGCCGGCCACGGCGTCCAGGTATTGGCGCCCTTCCTCGTCCCACAGCCACACGCCTTCGCCACGGGCAAAGGCGACGGGCTGCCGGGAATAGGTATTCATCAGATGAGACATGGCAAGTTCCGAAAAATATAAACGCACACGGCGGCCAACGCCGCCGTGTGCCCGATTCGTTATCCAGGTCGCCGGGCTTTCCCGGCCGTGGAGGAAAAGCGTATATTTAGCCGAAACTGCCCTTTCGCGCAAGAGGCGCCACCCTCCCGCCCTCCTGGAAACCCCTTGTAACGGCACGGTTACTCGAAACCAGGGCTTGAAAAATTCACTATTGGGTTCAAAATTGAATCGTGAGCAGTAAGGATTGCGTATGCCGCAGAAATTTGAACAAAGCACGCTGTTGGAAGCTCACGAGAGCAGGACCAAGCCGCCCCCCCTGTTCAAGGTATTGTTGCTGAACGATGACTTTACGCCGATGGATTTCGTGGTGATTGTGCTGGAGCGTTTTTTTTCCAAGAGCCGTGAACAAGCCACACAGTTGATGCTCAAAGTACACAGGGAAGGTTCCGCCATCTGCGGGGTCTATCCGAAGGACACCGCCGAAACCAAGGTGGAACAAGTAATCGCCTTTGCGCGGGAACACCAGCACCCGTTGCAATGCGTGATGGAGGAAAATTGAAATGATCGCGCAGGAACTCGAAGTCTCGTTGCACATGGCCTTCATGGACGCCCGCCAGAAGCGCCATGAATTCATCACCGTCGAGCACCTGCTCCTGGCCCTGCTGGACAACCCCTCCGCCACCCAGGTGCTGCGGGCCTGCGCCGTCAATCTGGACACCCTGCGGCAGGAGTTGTCCAACCACATCAGCCGCCACACCCCGGTGGTGGAGGGGGCGGAGGAAGTGGACACCCAGCCCACCCTCGGCTTCCAGCGTGTGATCCAGCGGGCCATTCTGCACGTCCAATCTTCCGGCAAGAAGGAAGTCACCGGTGCCAACGTGCTGGTGGCGATTTTCGGCGAGAAGGATTCCCACGCCGTGTATTTCCTGCAACAGCAGGGAGTGAACCGTCTCGACGTGGTGAACTACATCGCCCACGGCATCAGCAAGGTGCCCCAGGCCGCCCCCCAGCGTCCGGAGGTGGACCCGGAGGCGGGCGAGGACGCCACGCCCGCCGGCGCCCTGGAAAGCTTCACCCAGAACCTCAACGCCCAGGCCCAGGCCGGGCGCATCGACCCCCTGATCGGCCGCGAACTGGAACTGGAGCGGGTAATCCAGACCCTGTGCCGCCGCCGCAAGAACAACCCCCTGCTGGTGGGCGAAGCCGGCGTGGGCAAGACCGCCATCGCGGAAGGCCTGGCCCGGCGCATCGTGGAGGCCGACGTGCCGGATATCCTCAAGGACAGCACGGTGTATACCCTGGACATGGGCGCCCTGCTGGCGGGCACCAAGTACCGGGGCGACTTCGAGCAGCGCCTGAAGGCGGTGCTGAAGCAACTCACCGAGGACCAGAACGCTATCCTGTTCATCGACGAAATCCACACCCTGATCGGCGCCGGCGCCGCGTCGGGGGGAACCCTGGACGCCTCCAACCTGCTCAAGCCGGCCCTGTCCTCCGGCCAGATGAAATGCATCGGCGCCACCACCTACCAGGAATTCCGTGGCATTTTCGAGAAGGACCACGCCTTGTCCCGCCGCTTCCAGAAGATCGACGTGCCAGAGCCGTCGGTCCACGAAACGGTGGAAATCCTCAAGGGCCTCAAGTCCCGCTTCGAATCCCACCATGGCGTGAAGTACACGCCGTCGGCCCTGGTGTCCGCCGCCGAACTGTCGGCCAAGTACATCAACGACCGCCACCTGCCGGACAAAGCCATCGACGTCATCGACGAGGCCGGGGCCGCCCAGCGCATCCTGCCCAAGTCGCGGCAGAAGAAAACCATCTCCACCAAGGAAATCGAGGACATCGTCGCCAAGATCGCCCGCATCCCGCCCAAGAATATCTCCAGCGACGACCGCAATGCCCTGAAGACCCTGGAGCGGGATCTCAAGGCGGTGGTGTTCGGCCAGGACAAGTCGATCGAGGCGCTCGCCGCCGCCATCAAGATGGCTCGCAGCGGCCTGGGCAATCCCCAGAAGCCCATCGGCGCCTTCCTCTTCTCCGGCCCCACCGGCGTCGGCAAGACCGAGGTGGCACGCCAACTGGCCTACATCATGGGGATCGAACTGGTGCGCTTCGACATGTCGGAGTACATGGAACGCCACGCCGTATCCCGCCTCATCGGCGCGCCCCCGGGCTACGTGGGCTTCGAGCAGGGCGGCCTGCTCACCGAAGCCATTACCAAGCACCCCTATTGCGTATTGCTGCTGGACGAGATCGAAAAGGCCCACCCGGACATTTTCAACATCCTGCTCCAGGTGATGGACCACGGCACCCTGACCGACAACAACGGCCGCAAGGCGGACTTCCGCAACGTGGTGATCGTGATGACCACCAACGCCGGCGCGGAAAGCCTGAACAAAACCGCCATCGGCTTCACCCTGCCGGAGAAGACCGGGGACGAAATGGCCGAAATCAAGCGCCTGTTCACCCCCGAGTTCCGCAACCGCCTGGACGGCATCATCTCCTTCGCCCCCCTGGGCCACGAGGTTATCCTGCGGGTGGTGGAGAAGTTCCTGATGCAACTCGAAGAGCAGCTCCACGAAAAAAAGGTGGAGGCAGCCTTCACCGAGAGCCTCAAGGAATACCTCGCCGAAGAAGGCTTCGACCCCCTGATGGGCGCCCGCCCCATGGCCCGCCTGATTCAGGACACCATCCGCCGCGCCTTGGCCGACGAACTGCTGTTCGGCCGCCTGGCCAACGGCGGCGGGGTGACGGTGGATCTGGACGAGAACGGGAAAATCCGGCTGGTGTTCGAGGAGCCCGCCGAGGCCGCCGGCAAGGTCCCCGCCTGACCCGCTCCCATTAATGCAAAAGGCCCGCACTTGCGGGCCTTTTGCTTTGCTACCGGCGGCTAATTACTTTTTCTCGGTCGGGCAGGTGCTCACTCCCAGCAGGGAATAGGCCGGGCAGATGCCCAGCAGCGCCGTCCCCAGAGGCACCAGACCGATCACGCCGACCCACCACGGCACCATGCCGACGGCCGCCGCGCCGATCAGGGCCACACCGGCGACGACACGAACAACCTTGTCCACCCCACCAACGTTTTGCTTCATTTGTTTCTCCTCTGCCAGGGAAATTGAACGATGCTACGCGTTGCAGTGTAGGCGCGATTTGCCGCTCCGTCTGTGACTTTGGTTACACTTGGGCGAAGGCCCTCAGGGCCGCCGGGTTGGCCAGGGTGATCTGCTGCCGGCCGAGAGCCACCCAGCCCTGCTCCTCGAAGCTTTTCAGCAGGCGGCTGACGATTTCCCGGGCACTGCCCAGCTCGTCCGCCAACCCCTGGTGGGTCACGTTGACCACCGTCGCCCCTTTGGCCAGCAGGATGCCGGCCAGACGCTGGTCCAGGCGGCGGAATGCCACTTCTTCCACCAGCAGCATCAAATCGGCCAGACGGGCGGCGAAGAGGCTGAAAATATAGTCGCGGAACGGGGCATGCTGCTCCACCAGCCGGTTGAACACGGCCCGGGAAAGGACAAGGCCGGTCAGGTCGGTTTCCGCCACGCCCCGGGCGGAATAGGGCGTATTGCCCAGCAGACAGCTGCTGGTCAGGATGCAGCTTTCCCCCGGCTGCACCCGGTAAAGCAGCAACTCGCGCCCATTTTCCGCCGCCTTGACGACGCGGATGCTCCCCTTGAACAGCATGGGAAAAGCGCGGCAGGGGCTGCCGGATTCGAACATCACCGTGCCGGCGGGAGCCTCCAGGGCATCCGCCTCGCCCAGCAGACCGTCGAAAGCCAAGGGAGGCAGGGTACCCAGGACCGGGAACGCGTCCTTCAGACGGTCCGCCCAGCCCTCCTTCACGAACGCTCCCCGGCTTCCCGCAAGCCGTACTGGTTCAGCTTGCGGTACAGGGTGCGCTCGCTGATTCCCAGCACGTCCGCCACCGTCCGCCGATGGCCGTTATAGCGCTTGAGCAGCTCGGCAATGTACTGGGATTCCACGTCGGTCATGGATTGCCCCCGGCCGTCCCCATCCTTGGAAGGAAGCCCCGGAGGACTGAGCCGGCTGGGAAGATAGCTTTCGAGGCGGATGAGTTCGGCGGTCACGACGCCATCCTCGCTCAGGGCGGCAGCCTTTTGCAGGATGTTGCGCAGTTCCCGCACATTACCGGGAAAATCGTAGTGCACCAGGCGATCGATGGCCTCCTGGGTCAGATGGTAGCTGCGCTTGGCGTCGGCGCCGATGCGGCGCAGGAACATTTCCGCCAGGGCCGGGATGTCCAACCGCCGCTCCCGCAGGGTGGGAAGGATGATGTCGATACCGGCGATGCGGTAATAGAGGTCCTGGCGAAAAGCGCCCCGGTCGACCATCTCCAGCAGATCCCGGTTGGTAGCCGATACAATGCGCACGTCGGCGCGCAGGGTCTCCTTGCCACCGACGCGGCGAAACTCCCCGGTCTCCAGCACCCGCAACAGCTTGGCCTGCATGGCTAAGGGGATCTCCCCCACTTCGTCCAGGAACAAAGTACCGCTGTCGGTCAATTCGAACAGACCCTGCTTGCGCCCCACCGAACCGGTGAATGCGCCTTTTTCGTGACCGAACAATTCGGTTTCGAACAGGGATTCGGGAATGGACGCACAGTTGACCGCAAGGTATGGCCTGTCCTTGCGCGCCGAGCGCTTGTGCACGTACTGGGCGGCCAGCTCCTTGCCCACCCCGCTTTCGCCGTAAAGCAGAATAGGCGCCTCCGACTCGGCCACCCGGGTCAGGTTGTCCACGCAGGACAGGAAAGCGGGGGACCGGCCCACCATGCGGATTTCGTCGCAATCGATGTCGGCGGAGGAGGCGATGCGGTTGATCGACTCCCCCACGTACAGCCCGCCGCTGCTGGTCCGAATGGGAAACCCCTTGATGCGCACGTGCTCCACCCGCTTAGCGCGATCGTAATGGGTATGAAGCACCTGCTGGGACTGCCCGGTGGCGATCACCTGCTGGCGGGGACAATGTTCGCCGTTCTGGTGGCAGGGGACGGGTGAATGGTGGGAAACCTCATGGCAGCGCAGGCCGATAATGCCCTCCCGGCTGACGCCGTAAGCCTCGCAATAAGCCTGATTGGCCGCGATAACGCGGTAATCGTCCCCAATCAGGACAAAAGGATTTTCCTGGATATCGATCAAGGATTGGACTTCTACCGGCACGCTCTGCATATCTGTCACCCCGCTCGTCAGTCATGACAACTTGGCATGACAGTATACGCCCCCGGTGAAATTTATCCATAAGCGCCTGATCCGACGTAAATTAACCCAACACACCCGGAGGAACCCGCCCATTCCGAAGGGATTTTTCGCCCACCGCGTCATGACATCCTGTCATGCCACCCGGCGCACGTCCCATAACACCTTGATTCAACGTGAACTACGCGCTGGCACGGGCATTGCTTTTAAGCTCCAACATTCCGAATCACATCGTCAACTGGACAACAACGGAGGAGTGCTCACATGGCTGGTGCTATCTGGAAATTGAAAGCCGGCGTCAACATGGATGAAACGACCGCGAGTGAAGTCGCCAAGATTGCCTGCGCCCTCAAGTCGCTGTCGGTCTACACCAGCATGGTGTGCGAGGAAGAGAACGCCGAAACGCAACAGCTCAAGCAGATCGTCGACGATGGGCTGGAAGCGATGGGCAAAGTTTTTGAGTGGTAACCCTAAAGATACCAACTACTTTTTGGAGAGAGGTAATATGGCTCACATCGTGATTCTCGGCGCCGGCATCGGTGGCATGTCCGCAGCCTACGAAATGCAGGAAAACATCCGCCCCACCGACAAGGTGACGGTGATTTCCAGCAATGAAAACTTTTCCTTCACCCCGTCCAACCCCTGGGTGGCCGTGAACTGGCGCACCAAGGAAGACATCCAGTTCCCCATCGCGCCGTATTTCGAGCGCAAGGACATTGGCTTCATTTCCACCGCCGCCAAACGCGTGCACCCGGAAAAAAACCAGGTGGAACTGACTGACGGCCGCTTCATCGATTACGACTATCTGATGATCACCACCGGCCCCCGGCTCGCCTTCGAAGAAGTGGAAGGCCTCGGACCCGACCACAACACCCACTCCGTGTGCACCACCGAACACGCCGTGAAGGCCGGCAAGGCCTGGGACGACTTCGTCAAAGACCCCGGCCCCATCGTGTGCGGCGCCGCTCCCCTGGCTTCCTGCTTCGGCCCGGCCTACGAATTCGCCTTCATCATGGACACCGACCTGCGCAAACGCAAAATCCGCAACAAGGTGCCCATGACCTTCGTCACCTCCGAACCCTACATCGGCCACCTGGGCCTGGGCGGGGTGGGCGACTCCAAAGGCCTGCTCGAATCCGCCATGCGCGAGCGCCACATCAAGTGGATCACCAACGCCAAGGTCACCAAGGTCGAAGCCGGCAAGATGTTCGTCGCCGAACATGACGACTCCGGCAACCTGAAGAAGGAACACGAACTGCCCTTCAAGTACGGCATGGTCCTGCCTGCCTTCAAGGGCGTGGACGCCGTGTTCGGCCTGGAAGGCGTGGCCAACCCCCGCGGCTTCATCCTGATCGACGAATACCAGCGCAACCCCAAGTACCACAACATCTATTCCGCCGGCGTGTGCGTCGCCATCCCCCCGGTGGAAGCCACTCCGGTGCCCACCGGCGCCCCCAAGACCGGCTACATGATCGAAACCATGGTGACCGCTGCGGTGCACAACATCCGCAACGCGCTGGACGGCAAGGCTCCCGACCAGAAAGCCACTTGGAACGCGATCTGCCTGGCCGACTTCGGCGACACCGGCGCCGCCTTCGTGGCCCTGCCCCAGATTCCGCCCCGCAACGTGAACTGGTACAAGGAAGGCAAGTGGGTGCACCTGGCCAAGGTGGCCTTCGAGAAGTACTTCATCCGCAAGATGAAGAAAGGCACCACCGAGCCCCTGTACGAAAAATACGTGCTCGGCACCCTGGGCATCAAGAAACTCAAGTAAAGCGACACGTCGACGCGGGGTGCCGCTCCGGCCGCACCCCGCAGGATCGACGAATGGAGGAGATAGTCATGTTCAAGCAGGTCACCCTGGCCATGTTGCTGCTCTTTGGCCTGAGCACCCTACCCGCCGTAGCCGCCGACGCCCCCAGCGAAGGCGCCCAGGCCGAAACCCCCAAGGACAAATCCCCTGAGGGCGGAGCCGAAGGCGAAAAGAAACAGGAAGAGAAGAAAAGCGGCGACAAGAAGGGCGGCGAAGAGCCCAACTGCGAGTAGCACCCGAATTCGTTTTGCACGCCCCTCAAGGCGGGTAATCGGATATCAATCACCACCGATTGATTCAATTCCATCATCGAGGAGGAAGACTATGAAAATGACCCAACTGATCGCATCCACCGTTCTGCTCGCCAGCGCGTTCCTCGCCGGCTCCGCAGCCGCCGAAGAGAAAAAGATGGAAGTGGGCATCACCGCCACCATGGCCTCCATGGAAGTGGTCCACAACGGCAACAAGGTCGCCATCCAACGCAACCAGAACCAGGCTGCCACCGTCAATCCCGACTTCGCCAAGACCTCCCGCAAGTGCCCGCCGTTCTGCATCCAGCCCGCCACCCTGGCCCCCGGCGTTGAGACCATCGGCGAAGTGGAAATGATTCACTACCTGAAGAAGGTGAGCGACGGCGACAAGAACCTGATGGTGATCGACTCCCGCACCCCGGACTGGGTGGCGAAGGGCATGATCCCCGGCGCCGTCAACATCCCCTACACCGACCTGGACACCAAGCAGAACCAGCTCAAGGCCGAGGAAATCCTGGAGAAGCAGTTCAACGTGAAGGTCCTGGACATCGGCAAGTACGACTTCAAAAAGGCCAAGACCCTGGTGATGTACTGCAACGGCATGTGGTGCGGCCAATCCCCCACCAACATCAAGTTCCTGCTCTCCATCGGCTACCCCACCGACAAAATCAAGTGGTACCGCGGCGGCATGCAGGACTGGGAAATCCTGGGCCTGACCACCGCCAAGCCCTGATAAGTTAACAAGAAGAAGGTGTATTGCCCTCAGGGCGGCGCAAGCCGCCCTTTTTTTATTTCCAGAACAACTTGATCGGATAGTTGCGTAACACGGCGTCGCCACTTACAAAATGCAAGTCTTCGTCCATGGACTGTGCAATGAGCATTCGATCAAAAGGATCGCCGTGAATAGGCGGAACCTCCGCCAGCCGCCACATGTGTGCCAGCTTGACAGGCAAAATCACTATCCCATTGGCACACTGGTCTTCCACAACTTGGCGCAAGGGGCGGGAGAACTGCAGTTTGCCCAATGCAAGCTTGATCTGCATTTCCCATACGCTGGCCACACTTAGAAATAAATCGTTTTCCCCATCCGAACAAGCTTCAAAAACCTTTGAAGGGAGGCGTTCCGGCTGCCTATCCATCCAGATAAACGCATGGGTATCCAGCAGCAACTTCATACGGGGCCGTTCCCCAGCCAGAATTCATCCGGAAGAGGCGCATCGAAATCATCCGCAATGAACCACCCCTCTCCTTTGTGAAGCCCCATCACCCTTGCTTTCTTCGGTGGCTCCACAGGCACCAACTTCACCATGGGCTTATTCGCCTTGGCGATAATGACCTCTTCCCCCTCCAAGGCCAAGGCCAGCAATTCGGAGAGGTGCGTCTTCGCTTCATGAATATTCACGGTACGGGTGGACATCACGGCATCCTTAGCTAATTTGTTGGTCAAGTTTAGGCGCAAGTCCAGGCATCGTCAAATAGGACAAACCGGCATAAAAATCAGATTGAATCGCCATGCCACGTCCAATGGCCCTATGAAAAAAGGCGGCCCTAAAGCCGCCTTTCGTGATTTCCGTACTGACGTTATTTCTTGGCCTTGGCCGTCTCCGGTTTCGCGGCTTCAGCCTTGCCACCCACGGTCAGATCGCCCCGCAGCTTGCCCACCGAGGCCTTGCCGAAACCTTTGACGTTATCCAACTCATCCACGCTCTTGAAAGGACCATTCTTCTCCCGGTGCTCCACGATCGCCTTCGCCTTGGCGGGACCGATACCTCTGACCTTCTGCAACTCCGCTGAAGTAGCCGTATTCAAGTCCACGGCCGCCCATGCAGTGATTGAAAACAGGAAAGACAACAGCAACCCCAAAAGCAGCTTTTTCATCTTTTTCTCCCTGAATTAAAAGGACAATTGGCGCGGGATGCGCAGAAAAAGTATAGGCCCGACGATAGAGCGAACGCAAGCCATCAATTCATATGCCATCGAAGCAGCGGCCAGCGTCGTCACTTCTCATCCAACAGTTCCAGCAGCGGCGCAATCCATTGCTCGTATTTCCGCCACCGCTCCTTTGAGGTTTTGTAGATAGGCTGGCGCACCTGCCAATTGCTGGCCGTCTTCACCACCCTTTCTGTCTTGTGGAATTCCAGACAATGGGCATCCCACTCCAGCCCACAGAACTCAATCAGTCTCCGACTCTCACCTTCCTGGTCTTCCACCAGCGCTTCGTAGTCAACTTCCAGGAACACCTCCGCCGGCAGCACCTCCCTCCAGTGCGCCATTAAGCACTGGTACTGCCGGTAATAGAACGCCAGGTCGTCCAGATCATAGGCATAAGGATGGTGGCCCTCGAACTTTTGGAAATAAATAGACAAGCAAGTATCTACGGGGTTGCGGCGGCAGTGGATGATCCGGGCGTTGGGCAACGCCGCGTGCAGAAGTCCAAGATGCAGGAAATTCCCGGGCATCTTATCCGTCACTCTTAGGGCCTCACGGCTTACCGTATTGAGATCCGCCAGGTAACTCCGGGAAAGCTTGGCCACGTCCGAAGCCTTTAAACCAGCAAGCCTTTCGATCCCGAAAACCTTGCCTTGCCGCGTCCAGAATGCCCTCTCCCCGCCCCCCACCACCGCTTGGTGACTAGCCAAAATCTGTTCCACCAGCGTAGTGCCCGATCGAGGCATACCAACGACTAACAAAGGTTTCTCCGAATGGGAGCCCCATCTCTGCCGGGCCGCAAAAAAGTCTTTGTTGCAAATCGACATGAGACTGGAAATCAGCCTTTCATGGGCCGCCCGGTCAAACTGGACATTGGCCTTCTGGAAATCGTTTCCCTGCCGATAGTGCTCGAAAGCCCTTTGATATTGTCCGAGGTCATCGTATATTTTCCCGAGACCAAAGTGCCATCCGCTTGCGTGGACCGGATTCTGACGGAAATCTTCCGCATGGCTTGCAATGCCTTCCACCAGCAAGCGATCATCCTCACCATATTTCTTTACGCCGGCAAGGCTGAGATAATACATTCCCTCCAACGGGGCCAATCGAATCGCCTCCAGATAGGCACCCATTGCCTCATCCAATTGCCCTTCGTCCTGCAACACAGCCCCCAGGTTGTTCCATGCCTTATGGTAGCCCGGCACAGCGTCCACCGCCTGGCGATACCACCTTATCGCTTCGCCCGACCGCCCTTGAGCGCTACAAATCAACCCTAGGTTGTAAAAGGCATTGGCAAATCCAGGGCGCAGGCGAACCGCTTCCAAATAAGCGTTTTCGGCTTCCTCTAGACGCCCCAGATCCTTCAGGGCATTACCCAGATTGCTCCACAGGGCGGAGTCCTGGGGGGCAAAGCCGATAGCCTTCCGCAGTAGCCTTAACGCCTCCTGGCTATCCTTGCGCAACCCGGCAAGCATGGCCACCACGTTAAGGACCGAAGGATGGCTCGGGAAGTGTTGCAGAATACGCCGAGCCTCCTTCTCTGCGTGCTCGTTCAGACCAGATTCCATCAACCCCAGCACCGAAACGATATCCGGCGCACCGCCCCCCCCACTGCGCATCACGGCCTGCGACCCGCAGCAACGCTTGTACTTCTTGCCACTCCCACAAGGGCAAAAATCGTTGCGTCCCCGTATCATTACGTACTCTCTGCCTCTCGTAGCAAGTCCAGCAGCGGCCCAATCCACGGCTCGTATTTCCGCCACCGCTCTTTAGAGGTTTTATAGATGGGCTGGCGCACCTGCCAGTTACTCGCCGTTTTCACCACCCGTTCCGTCTTATGGAACTCAAGGCAACGATCGTCCCACTCCAATCCACAGAACTCAATCAGTCTCCGACTCTCACCTTCCTGGTCCTCGACCAGCGCCTCGTAGTCCACTTCCAGAAAGACGTCTGCTGGCAACACCTCCCGCCAGTGCTCCATCATGCGCCGGTACTGGCGATAGAAGGATGCCAGATCGTCCAAGTCGTAAGCGTAGGTGTGCAGCCCCTGAAACATCTGAAAGTAAATTGACAAACAAGTATCAACGGGGTTACGGCGGCAATGGATGATACGCGCATTCGGAAAAGCCAAATGGATAAGCCCCAGCCGCAGAAAATTTCCAGGCATCTTATCCGTGACATGCAACGCCTCCATAGAAACCGAATCCATATCCGCAAGGCATGCCTCTGCGGCAGCGGCCACCTCGTCTCGCGCCCAATCCGTCGGCCGTTTAGTGCTCATGACCTTTTCCTGCTTGCCCCAGAAAGCTCGCTCCCCTCCACCGCTAACCAAAGGATGACTGGAAAGTATTTGTTCCGTGAGAGTGGTTCCCGAGCGCGGCATGCCGACGATAAAGATCGGACGCATGCTTGGATTACCCCACCCCTGGCGAACAACAAAAAAAGGATCGGCAAAAATCTCGACCACCTCAGAAATACGCCGCTCATGAGCCTCAGGATCAAAAGGGTCTTCCTCATAAGACCGCTTCATCAGCGCATTTCCCTCTCGGTAGTGACGAAAAGCCGCTCCCGGTTCAACCAACCCGTCATAAATTACCCCTAGGGCAAAGTACAGGCTAGGCAAGCTTTCTTCTTCTACCCTTCCCTCTTCGATAATGTGCTCGATCTGTTTTGCCATTGACCGATCAGCTTCTTCGATTCGCTTGCTTCGCGCCCAGCCGTAATACGCCGAGCCGAAAAGTGGAGAAACCTCAATCAGGCGGGAAAAATAGGCATTCGCCCTACGGGGATCCCCCAGATCCAACAACGCAAGCCCGAGACCTTCCAAGGGAGGAACAGGATTAGACGGATTCAGGGCGATGGCCTGTTCATAGGCCTCCACCGCCGGCTGGAGCTGCGCCATCGCAAAATATGCGTTACCCAGGTTCGACCATGCTTCCGTAAAGTTGGGGCGCAATTCCAACGCTCGACGAAATGCCGCAGCGGATTCCTCGTGCCGCTCTTGCCCCCGCAATGCGCTGCCCAGATTGTTCCACGCCTCAACATGGTCAGCGTCCAGCCCTAACGCCGTGCGATAGGCGGCTTCCGCTTCCGCATATTTCTTTTGAAACAACCTGGCGTTACCCAGATTGTTCCAATAGCCAATATCGCGAGGGTTAAGGGAAACCGCATGCGCAAACGCCTCTTCCGCCTCGGCTTGGCGCCCCATCCTTAGCAGCACGTTACCCAGATTGAACCAAGCATCCCCATAGCGTGGCCGAACCCGAGCGGCCTCGGTATAGTTGCGCACGGCGTCTTCCAGCAATCCGGCCTGCTCGCAAGCATAGCCGTAATTATTGAGAAACTCGGGGTCGGCAGGTTTCAGCGTGAGGGACCGCGCCATGAGCGGCAAAGCCTCCGGTAGGCTCCCACTCTGCAAGAGCGCCAATCCCAGATAGTGCAGCGCCTCTGCGTGATCGGGATCCAGACCAAGCACCCCCCCATAGAAATGCATCGCCCCGGTCCAGTCGCCCACGCGCAGCAACGACTCGCCCTGCCTAAGCAACGAAACGAGAGTGCCTGCGGGCTTCGACGCCAAGGCAGTTCCATCGCCACAGCAGCGCTTGTACTTCTTCCCACTGCCGCAGGGACAGGGGTCATTTCGAGTCGGACGCATAAAAACCCACGGAAAATGCAAAATTATACCGTCTATTAGCACCCCCTGCGCCACATCGGCGCCACACAAAAAAAACGGGCATCCGAAGATGCCCGTTTCGACTTCCCATTAAATACCGGCTAAGCCGGCACCGAATTAGAAGTTGTGGCGGATGCCGAAAGACCAAGCGGAGGGATCGGAACCATAGCCGCCAATGGCATTGCCCAGACCAGCGGAAGTGGATCCACCGGACAGGGTATACATGCCGTTGTTGTCGTTATCCAGCTTGGTGTACAGCGCGTAAACCTTGGTGCGCTTGCTGAAGTTGTGATCCAGACCAACGGCCCACTGCTTGGCGCCGCTATTGGTAAGAGCATCGGCGTCGTTGGCGTGGGTGTAGGCCAGCTTGACTTCGTTGTTGCCGAAGGTGTAGCCGCCGCCCAGATACCACGCATTGTGACCGAGAGCGTTGGCGCCGCCAACCCCGAAGTTATCATCGGTCGTCTCATAGGCCATGCCAACGCGGAAGTTGTTGGCCTTATAGCCCACACCCAGTTTCCAGGCGTGTTCTTCGGCGCCGGAAGCATTCAGCGTGTTCTCGATGTCATGACGCTCGTAGGCCAGGGAGGCGAACCAGGGGCCGTTGCCGTAGATACCGGCCAAGGACCAGGCGTGGTCTTGGGTCTGGGTATTCGAAGCAGCGGTGTTGGGGATGTCGATGGCGTTCTCAAAGGTCACGTAGGCGACGGCGGCGTGGAAACCATTCCAGGTCGGGGAGATGTAAGCCAGCACGTTGCTCTGGCGGCCATCAAAGGAAGCAGCGGCCATGCCGGCAGCGCCACCCCGCACACCGGCGGTGGCAACTGTGCCAACACCACCACCCATGATGGAGCGGTTGTCGGCGATGCCGTCGCCGAACACGTCCAGGCTGCGGGTAGCCAGCTTATAGGGGGTGTCGTGGCGACCGAGGATGGCGGTACCCCAGGACTTGCCGGACAGACCAACGAAGGTGTTGCGACCAGCCCAGCCGGTGGTAGCGCCACCGTCGGAGTTGATAGCGGTTTCCACTTGCCACACGGCGGCGAGGCCGTTGCCCAGGTCTTCGCTGCCCTTGAAGCCGATGCGGGAAGAGTTGCCGGACACGGCGTTTTGACGCACACCCTGGGCAGTAACGGTACCACGAGCACCCGAAGCGGTGACAGTATTGCCATCACCACTGTCGATGATGTCGAAGGAGGTGTCCATCACACCGTAGATGGTCACGTTGCCGGAATCGGCCAGAGCGGCGGCCGGAGCAACGAAGGCGCCGGCGATAGCCAGGGCGATCAGTTTCTTTTGCATAAGTTTCTCCTTAGTTGATGGTCTTGTTACCAAGCTCTGCAGAGCCTCGTCCCTTTTTGGACGGTTCCATTATTGCCAAACTCGGCGACCCTTTCCAAGGGTTGCGGTCCTGTTTGTTGTAATTTCTTCACCACCCGGCAAGACCTGTGTCTTTTTAGCAACACACCGATCAGCTCAGCTTGCCGTGGCACTGCTTGTATTTCTTGCCTGACCCGCAGGGGCAGGGGTCGTTGCGGCCGATTTTCTCGCCGCTGCGCACGAAGGGGTGGTGTTCTTCCTCCTGGGGCGTCTCGCTATCCTGGCCCAGGGCTTCATCGTAGTCGGCGTGGTGGTACTGGACGTTCAGGGGCTGGGCGGGGGTTTCTACGGCTTCCACGTCTTCTTCGCTGCGCACCTGGACCATGAGGGTGATCTGGGTCACTTCGCGCTTGATGGCTTCCAGCATGGCGCCGAACATCTCGAAGGCTTCCCGTTTGTATTCCTGCTTCGGGTTCTTCTGAGCGTAGCCGCGCAGGTGGATACCCTGGCGCAGGTGGTCCAGGGCTGCCAAGTGCTCGCGCCAGTGGTTGTCCAGGCTTTGCAGCATGACGCCGCGCTCGAACTGGCGCAGGGTGTCGACGCCCGCCTGGGCTTCCTTGGCCGTGTAGTGCTCATCCGCCTTCTCGGCGATGCGCCGGCGCAGGGCATGTTCGTCCAGGGCGGAATCCTGCTCCAGCCACTGGCGTAGGGGAAGCTCGATCTGGAACTCGGCGTGGAGCGCCTTTTCCAGGCCGGCCACCTCCCACTGCTCCTCCATGCTGTCGGGTACGATGTACTGGCTGACCAGATCGTCCAGGACGCTTTCGCGCATGGCGGCGATGGTGTCGGAGATGTCGTCGGTTTCCAGCAGTTCGTTGCGCTGCTGGTAGATGACGCGACGCTGGTCGTTGGCCACGTCGTCGTATTCCAGCAGCTGCTTGCGGATGTCGAAGTTGCGGGCTTCCACCTTGCGCTGGGCGTTCTCGATGGCGCGGGTCACCCAGGGGTGCTCGATGGCCTCCCCCTCGGGCATCTTGAGCCGCTCCATGATGGCCGCCACACGGTCGGAGGCGAAAATGCGCAGCAGGGGATCTTCCAGGGACAGGTAAAAGCGGCTGGAACCGGGGTCGCCCTGGCGTCCGGCACGGCCGCGCAACTGGTTGTCCACCCGGCGAGATTCGTGGCGCTCGGTGCCGATGATGTGCAGGCCGCCCTGGGCCAAAACCTGCTCATGCACTTCTAGCCAGTCGGCCTTGTGCATGGCGATGAGCTTGTCCTTTTCCGCCTCGGTCAGGTTCTCGTCGTGGCGAATTTTCTCCAACTCGGGCTCGATGCTGCCCCCCAGCACGATGTCGGTACCGCGGCCCGCCATGTTGGTGGCGATGGTGATCATCTTGGGGCGCCCGGCCTGGACCACGATCTCCGCCTCCCGGGCGTGCTGCTTGGCGTTGAGCACTTGGTGAGGCAGTTTTTCCTTGGTCAGCAGGCCGGAAATGTATTCGGAGTTTTCGATCGAGGTGGTGCCCACCAGCACCGGCTGGCCGCGGTCGTAGCAATCCTTGATATCCAGGATCACGGCGTCGTAGCGCTCCTTGGCGGTGCGGTACACCTTGTCCATCATGTCCGCCCGCACCATGGGGCGGTGGGTGGGAATCACCACCGTTTCCAGGCCGTAGATCTGGTGGAATTCGAACGCCTCGGTGTCGGCGGTGCCGGTCATGCCGGCCAGCTTGCCGTACATGCGGAAGTAGTTCTGGAACGTGATGGACGCCAGGGTCTGGTTCTCCCGCTGCACGGCCACGCCCTCCTTGGCCTCCACCGCCTGGTGCAGGCCCTCGGACCAGCGGCGGCCGGACATCAGGCGGCCGGTGAATTCATCGACGATGACGATTTCGCCGTCCTGCACCACGTAGTGCTGGTCCCGGTGAAACAGGGAGTGGGCTTTCAGGGCCGCATAGAGGTGGTGCATCAGGGTGATGTTGGCCGCGTCGTACAGACTGGAGCCCGGCAGCAGCAGGCCCGCCTGGGTCAGCAGCTGCTCGGCGCGCTCGTGGCCTTCTTCGGTGAGCAGCACCTGGTGGGCTTTTTCGTCCACCGAGTAGTCGCCGGGACCGTCCTCGGTTTCCTGTTTCACCAGCATCGGCGCCAGCTGGTTGATGCGCACGTAGAGATCGATATTGTCGTCCGCCTGGCCGGAAATGATCAGCGGCGTCCGGGCCTCGTCGATCAGGATCGAGTCCACCTCGTCCACGATGGCGAAGTTCAGCCTGCGCTGCACCCGCTCCGACGGCTGGTAGACCATGTTGTCCCGCAGGTAATCGAAGCCGAACTCGTTGTTGGTGCCGTAGGTGATGTCGGCGGCGTAGGCGGCCTGCTTCTGGTCGTGATCCATCTGGGACAGGTTGACCCCCACGGTGAGACCGAGGAAGCCGTGCAGCCGGCCCATCCATTCGGCATCCCGCTTGGCCAGGTAATCGTTCACCGTCACCACGTGCACCCCGTCGCCGGCCAGGGCATTGAGGTAGGACGGCAGGGTCGCCACCAGGGTCTTGCCCTCGCCGGTGCGCATCTCGGAAATCTTGCCATAGTGCTGCACCATGCCGCCCACCAACTGGACATCGAAGTGGCGCATTTCCAGCACCCGCTTGCCCGCCTCCCGTACCACGGCAAAAGCCTCCGGCAGCAGCTGATCCAGGGTTTCGCCGCCCTGATAGCGGCGCTTGAACTCATCGGTCTTGGCCCGCAGCTCGGCGTCGCCGAGGGCGGAAATCCGGGGTTCCAGGTCGTTGATGACGCGCACGGTCTGCATGTATTGCTTGATCAGCCGATCATTGCGGCTGCCAAAAATCTTCTTGAGGACGCGGGTAAGCATGGATTGGTCAGTACGGTTGTGTTGTGAAAAACGGCCCTGATTATAGGCCGAAAAAGAAGGCGATCAGCCCCGGGCCTGGAGGTAGTTGGCCGGATTCTGCGGGGCGCCGCCGATGCGGATTTCGAAATGCAGATGGGGGCCGGTGGAACGGCCGGTGCTGCCGACGAGGCCGATCTTCTGGCCCTTGAGGACGATATCGCCTTCCCTCACCAGCGCTCTGGAGAGGTGGGCATAGCGGGAAACCATGCCGTTGCCGTGGTCAACCTCGATCAGGTTGCCGTAGCCGGAGGTATGGAACTGGGAATAGATCACCACGCCGCCCGCCGCCGCCTGAACCGGCGTCCCCGCGCCCACGGTGAAGTCCACGCCTTCGTGGAAAGCGTGCCGGCCGGTGAAAGGGTCGATGCGGTAGCCGTAGTTGGAGGAATAATAGCCACTTTGAATAGGTGGCAGGGAGGGCACGGTCACCTTGCTCAGGTGCTTCTCCATGTACATCGCCTCCAGCACCGTGAGCCGGTCGGAACGGTCTTCCAAGTGACGGGAAAGGGCGTCGATCTGCCTTTGCAGTTCGGTCTGGGATAGGGTGCGCTGGGGCTGGGGGCCCTCCGGGCCGCCTTGGGCGGGGGGCAGGTCGAAACGGAATTCCTGGCGATTGACGCCGGAGAGCTTGACCAGATGCTCCCCAAGGGCGTCGAGACGGGTCATCTGGGCCTGCATCTGGCCCACCCGCACCGCCATGGCGTTCAGGCTGGACTGGAGGTAAGCATGGTTCTTTTCCAGCTGCTCGCGCTGGGCTTCGACGATGAGGGAACGCAGGTAGGGATTGTCGATGTCCACCGAGCGGGTCAGGGCATAGTAGAACATCCCCCCGGCCATCAGCACCGGCACCGTCAGCCACGCCGATACCAACAGCATCAGCCGGCGCGAATCCAGCACCAGGGTTTTGGGCTTGCTCAGCTTATCGGATACGATAATGATGTTCAAAAAATCATCCCTGATTCGTTTTTATGTCCGCCCACAAGCCCACCCACTTCATCCACGCCTCGCCGCAACTTCAGCGGTGGAAGGAAACCAGCGAACTGCTACGGAAATACCAACGTGCTCTGGAAGCCATCGCACCGCGGGAATTCGGCGGCCACTGCATGGCGGGCGCCTTATCCGAGGGGACGTTGTGCCTTTATGCCTCCAACGGCGCCACGGCCGCCAAACTTCGACAGCGGGTGCCGACCCTGTTGACCGGGCTTAGAAATCGTGGCCTGGAGGTTACTGCAATTCGCGTCCTAGTGCAAGCCGCCCCGCCTCCCCGCCCCCGGGAAAAACCGGAGAAAAATCCGATTGGCGACAAGGCATTGGACGAAATGGAGCAATTCACCGACCATCTGGAGAGCAGCCCCCTCAAAGGGGCGCTGGAAAAGCTCCTCGCCCACCAGCGGAACAGAAAAGAGTAGAAAAGCGCTAGACGGCCTGGGCCTGGAGGCGGGCGAAACCGGCCGGGGCGTCCTCGGCGCGTTCGAAAGAAACGAATTCCCAGGCCTCCGCATCCTTCATCAGGGCGCGGAGCAACTGGTTGTTCAGGGCGTGGCCCGATTTGTAGGCGGAATAGGCGCCGACCAGGGGATGCCCCAGCAGGTAGAGGTCGCCGATGGCGTCCAGCACCTTGTGGCGCACGAACTCGTCTTCGTAGCGCAGGCCGTCACTGTTGAGGATGCGGAACTCGTCCATCACGATGGCGTTTTCCATGCCCCCCCCCAGGGCCAAGCCGTTGGCGCGCATGGCCTCCACGTCCTCCATGAAGCCGAAGGTGCGGGCACGGCTCACTTCCTTGATGTACGACGTGTCGGCGAAATCCACCGCCAGGGTCTGGCGGGAACTCTCGAACACCGGGTGATTGAAGGCGATGGTGAAATCCAGCCGGAAGCCGTTGTAGGGGTCGAAGCGCACCCACTTGTCGCCGGCTTCCACCAGCACCGTCTTCTTGACCCGGATGTACTTCTTCAGCGCCGGCTGCTCCTCGATCCCCGCCGACTGGATCAGAAACACGAAGGGCGAGGCGGAACCGTCCATGATCGGCACTTCCGGCGCGGAAAGGTCCACGTAGGCGTTGTCCACCCCGAGGCCGGCGAAAGCCGACATCAGGTGCTCGACGGTGCCCACCCGCACGTCTCCCGCCACCAGGGTGGAAGACAGGCGCGTGTCGCCCACGCTTTCCGGCGTGGCCTTGATCTCCGCCGGCTCAGGCAGGTCCACCCGACGGAACACGATGCCGGTGTTCGGCGCAGCGGGACGCAAGGCCACCTGGACCTTTTTGCCCGAGTGCAGACCGACGCCGGTGGCGTGGATCACGTTTTTCAGGGTGCGCTGCCTGATCATTGCGCGTATGCCAATCAATAAGTTGCCGCTAGTCTAACATAAGACCACTTCACGAACCAAGGCGGAGCGCCGCCCCTGCCGCTCCTGCGGCAGCCTCGGCAACGTCGCCGGATGCCCCTCAGTCGGCTTGCTTGCGCAGGAAAGCGGGGATGTCGTACATCTCCATGCCGGACTGCTTCAGGGCCTCCACCTGGGCGTCACGACGGCGGCGCATCACGGCGGGCTGGTCCAGCTCGGCGTAGTTCACTTCCATCGGCGCATCGTCGGTGCCGGTCTTCACAATGCTCAACGGCTTGTTCTGCTGACGGTTGACCGGGGCACCCAGACCGGTGGCCACGATCGTCACCCGCAGGTCGTCGCCGATGTTCTCGTCGATCACGGTACCGACGATCACGGTGGCGTCCTCGGCCGCGAAGCCCTTGATGGTGTTCATGGCGTCATGCACTTCCTTCATCTTGATGCTGGCGCTGGCGGTGATGTTCACCAGCACGCCCCGGGCGCCGGACAGGTTGACGTCTTCCAGCAGCGGGCTGGATACGGCCCGTTCGGCGGCAATGGTGGCGCGATCCAGGCCGGAAGCGTGGGAGGAGCCCATCATCGCCATGCCCATTTCGGACATCACGGTGCGCACGTCGGCAAAGTCAACGTTCACCAAGCCGGGACATTTGATCACTTCGGCGATGCCCGCCACGGCGCCGTGCAGCACATCGTTGGCGGCCCGGAAGGCATCCAGCATGGAGACGTCGTCGCCCAGCACCTGCATCAGCTTCTCGTTGGGAATCACGATCAGGGAATCGACGAACTGGGACAAGGCTTCCAGACCGGCCTGGGCCACCTTCATGCGCTTGCCCTCGAACACGAAGGGCTTGGTCACCACCGCCACGGTGAGGATGCCCAGTTCCTTGGCCACCTCGGCCACCACCGGCGCGGCACCGGTGCCGGTACCGCCCCCCATGCCGGCGGTAATGAACAGCATGTCGGCACCGCGGATGGCATCGGCGATGCGCTCCCGGTCTTCCACCGCCGCTTCGCGGCCGATGTTGGGGTTGGCTCCGGCACCGAGACCCTTGGTGATATTGCCCCCCAACTGCAGGGTGGTCGTCGCCTGGCTCTTATTCAAGGCCTGGGCGTCGGTGTTGGCGCAAATGAACTCCACCCCGTTCACCCCCAGGGAGATCATGTGCTCCACGGCGTTGCCGCCGCAGCCGCCCACGCCGATCACCTTGATTACCGCTTCCTGGCTATCCTTGTCCATGATTTCAAAAAACATATTGCCTCCTTGATTTACCTGACGTTTCTTTTAAACCGTTAAACTCGAAAACCGATCCCGCGCTACCGCACATCCGCTCTGCCCATATCGCTCTCCCTGTTGCCCGCCCCATGCTCAAAAGTTTCCCTGACAACACGCCCGCAGGGCTTGTTGCGGCGTAGGCTCACCTGCGAAGCAGGTTATGCCGAAGCCAAACCAACTCATCAAAAGTTTCCTTGGAACCAGCTCTTCATCTTCTGGAACAGCTCCGCCACCGACCCGGTCTGCACCCGTGTCTGGGCGTGGCGCTGGTATTGTTCGTAGCCCGCCAGCAGCAGGCCGACGCCGGTGGCGAAGCGGGGGTTGCGCACCACTTCCGCCAGGCCGCCGATGTATTGGGGGTAGCCCAGGCGCACCGGCATGTGGAACACTTCCTCCCCCAGCTCCACCATGCCCGGCAGCACGCTGCTGCCGCCGGTAAGCACGATGCCCGAGGACATCAGGTCCTCGAAGCCGCTGCGGCGCAGTTCCGCCTGCACCAGGGAATAGAGTTCCTCCACCCGGGGCTCGATCACTTCCGCCAGGGTCTGGCGGGACAGCTTGCGGGTTTCCCGCTCGCCCACGCCGGGCACTTCCACCATTTCCTCCGGACTCGCCAGCTGGCGCAGGGCGCAGCCGTAGGTGCGCTTGATGTCCTCGGCGTCCTTGGTGGGGGTGCGCAGGGCCATGGCGATGTCGTTGGTGATCTGGTCGCCGGCGATGGGAATCACCGCCGTGTGGCGGATGGCGCCGCCGGTGAACACCGCCATGTCGGAAGTGCCGCCGCCGATATCCACCAGGCACACCCCCAGGTCCTTCTCGTCCTCGGACAGCACCGCCATGCTGGAGGCCAGGGGTTGCAGGATCAGATCCCGCACTTCCAGGCCGCAGCGGCGCACGCACTTGATGATGTTCTGGGCGGCGGACACGGCGCCGGTAACGATGTGCACCTTCACCTCCAAGCGCACGCCGCTCATTCCTAAGGGTTCCCGCACGTCTTCCTGGCCGTCGATGATGAATTCCTGGGTCAGGATGTGGAGAATCTGCTGATCCATGGGGATGTTCACCGCCCGTGCGGTTTCGATCACCCGGTCCACGTCGGCCTGGGTGACTTCCTTGTCCTTGATCGCCACCATGCCGTGGGAGTTGATGCTCTTGATGTGGCTGCCGGCGATGCCGGTGTGGACCTCGCGGATCTTGCAGTCCGCCATCAGCTCGGCCTCTTCCAGGGCCCGCTGGATGGCGCCCACGGTGGACTCGATGTTGACCACCACGCCCTTCTTCAATCCCCGGGACGGGTGCTGGCCCATGCCGATGATCTCCAGCCGCCCTTCCGGCAGCACCTCCGCCACGATGGCGACGATCTTCGACGTACCGATGTCCAGGCCGACGATCAATTCTTTTTGGTCTTTCTGCTTGCTCATTTCTGCTCCCTGTCAGTCGCCGGCGTTCAGGCCGCCTTCTTCAGCGCGCCGCTTTCGGCGCCGGCTCCCGCTTCTTTCTCTTTCATTCCCTGCATCCGCACCGCGAACCCGTTGGCGTAGCGCAAGTCCACGTAGCCCACCGGCCCGTTGAGCCGCGCCAGCGTGCGGCCGTAAACGGCAACGAAACGCTCCAGGCGCTCGGTGACCTTCTCCCGTCCCAGCTCCGCCACCAGCCCGCTCTTGAAGCGCAGCTCCCAGGCCCGCCGCGGCGTCAGCACCACCTGGTTCAAGTCCAGCCCGGTGGGCGCCAGCATCTGGCGGAACAGGGTGTAGTACTTGGCCATTTCCGCCACGCCTTCCCCCGGCCCCACGAACACCGGCAACGCCTGGTCGGTGGCGCCGTCGAACAGTTCGCCCTGGCTGTTGACCAGGGCCAGGTTGCCCCAGCGGGCCAGGGCCACATGCTCCTCCAGGCTCACTTCCAACTGGTCCGGCCACTTGCGCCGGATGTTCACCGTCCGCACCCAGGGCAGCTTTTCGAAGGCCTTGCGGGTGCGGTTCAGGTCCACGGTGAAGAAGTTGCCCGTCAGCTCCCGGTTCACGATGTATTGCACCTGCTGCCGCGTCACATGCTTCAACTCGCCCACCACCTTGATCTCCCGCACCGGAAAAGTCGGCAGATGCACCACCACGAACAGCACCGCATACAGCAACAGGATCGCCGCCAGCGCATAGAGCAGGTCGGCGAGCCAGAGCATGATTTCGGGCTTATCCCACATGGGCCAGTTCCAATATCCTCAGCACCAGGTCGTCAAACGAAATTCCCGCCACCCGGGCCGCCATGGGCACCAGACTGTGGTCGGTCATGCCCGGAGAGGTGTTCGCCTCCAGGAAGTAATGGTTGCCGCTTTCGTCCATCAGGAAATCCACCCGCCCCCAGCCGCTGCCACCGATGGCCTCGAACGCCTTCAGGGCGCCGCGGCGGATTTCTGCTTCCTTCGCTTCCGGCAGGCCGCAGGGGCACAGGTAACGGGTGTCGTCGCGGAAATACTTGGCCTCGTAGTCGTAGAACTCCGTGGCCGGCTCGATCTTGATCGCCGGGAACACCGTGTCGCCCAGGATCGCCACGGTGTACTCGCCGCCGCCGATGCAGGCTTCCGCCATCACCAGGCTGTCGTGCTTCACCGCTTCTTCAAAAGCCGCCTTCAGACCACCGGCTTGCTTCACCTTGGTGACGCCGATGCTGGACCCTTCCCGGGCCGGCTTGACGAAGATCGGCAGGCCGAGCCGGGCTTCCACCGCGGCGAAATCGCTGGCTTCGTCCAACAGGGCGTAATCCGGCACCGGCAGCCCCGCCGCCTGCCAGATCAGCTTGGTGCGCCACTTGTCCATCCCTAAGGCGCTGGCCATCACGCCGCTGCCGGTGTAGGGAATCTCCATCAGTTCCAGGGCGCCCTGCACCGTGCCGTCCTCGCCGAAGCGGCCGTGGAGGGCGATGAACACCCGGGAGAATCCTTCCCGTTTCAAATCCGTCAAATCCCGCTCCGCCGGGTCGAAGGGATGGGCGTCCACCCCTTGGCGAAGCAGGGCGGCCAGCACCGCACCGCCGCTTTTCAGCGACACTTCCCGCTCGGCGGACTTGCCGCCGAGAAGCACCGCCACTTTTCCGAAATCCTTCATTGCCACGATTCGCTTAACTCCATTTACACCGCAAAGGACGCTAAGGTTCGCAAAGGAAGAACTGAAATGCCTCTTGCAGTCCTTCGCGTACCTTGGCGTCCTTTGCGGTTCATGCTTTTTCCCCAATGATCCGCACTTCACTCACCAGTTCGATGCCGAGCCGGTCCTTCACTTCTTCCTTCACCAACCCGATCAGGGCCTCGATGTCCGCCGCCTTGGCACCATCCGCGTTGACGATGAAGTTGGCGTGCTTGTCCGAAATCTGCGCCCCGCCGATGCGCTTGCCCTTCAGCCCGCAGGCTTCGATCAGGCGTCCGGCGTGGTCCCCGGGAGGGTTGCGGAACACCGAGCCGGCGTTGGGCAGTTGCAGGGGCTGGCTGGCGGAACGCTTTTCCAGCAATTCCTTCATGCGCGCCTTGGCGGCCTCGCCGTCGCCTTGTTCCAGCTTCAGCCAGGCGGCCACGAACCATTCCTGGCGGCCTTCCTTCAGCGCCACGTGGCGGTAGCCGATGTCGTACTCGGCGGCGCGGCGCCGGTGCAGCTCGCCGTCCCGCCCCAAGGTCAACACCTCGTCCACCAGGGGCCAGATTTCGGCGCCGTAACAGCCGGCGTTCATGGCCAGGGCGCCACCCAGGGTGCCGGGGATGCCGGCCAAGAACTCGGCGCCGCCCCGGTCGTGGCGACCGGCGAAACGCGCCACCTTGGCGTCCGGCACGCCGGCTTCGGCGTAGAGCCGGCCGTCGGCTTCGAAGCGCAGTTCGCTCAAGGCGCCGTGGAGCGCCACCACCGTGCCGCGGATACCGCCGTCCCGCACCAGCAGATTGCTGCCCAGGCCCACCATCGTCACCGGCTCATCCTCTGGCAGGCTTTTCAGGAACAGCGCCAGATCGGCCAGATCCACCGGCACGTAGAAGCGGTCCGCCGGTCCGCCCACCTTCCACGTGGTATGGCGGGCCATGGGCTCGTCGAGCTTGAGTTCGCCGCGGAACACGGGCAGGGCCTCCATCTTCATTCCTTTCCCCCGGCCGCCAGCTTGCCCGGCACCTGGCCGATGGAGCCGGCGCCCATAGTCAGCACCACGTCGCCGTCCCGCACCGTTTCCATGACGGTGGCGGGCATATCGGCGATGTCGGCGACAAAAATCGGCTCCACCCTGCCCAGCACCCGCACCGCCCGCGCCAGGCTGCGGCCGTCGGCGGCCACGATGGGCGCTTCGCCGGCGGCGTAGACCTCGCCCAGCAGCAGCACGTCCACCGTCGACAGCACGTTGGCGAAGTCCTCGAACAGGTCCCGGGTACGGGTGTAGCGGTGGGGCTGGAAGGCCAGCACCAGGCGGCGTCCGGGAAAGGCGCCCCGGGCGGCTTCGAGGGTGGCGGCCATTTCCACCGGGTGGTGGCCGTAGTCGTCCACCAGGGTGAAGCTGCCGCCGCCGGGAAGGGCCACTTCGCCGTAGCGCTGGAAGCGCCGGCCGACGCCGCTGAAGTCCGCCAGGGCCTTGATGATCGCCTTGTCCGACGCCCCCACTTCGGAAGCCACCGCGATGGCCGCCAGGGCGTTGCGCACGTAATGGATGCCGGGGAGATTGAGGGTCACCTTGAAGCGGGTTTCCTTGCCGTTGCGCCGGATCACGGTGAACTTCATCCGGCCGTCGGCGGCCTCGATGTCCACCGCCCGCACCCGTGCGTCCTCCGACAGGCCGTAGGTCCAGACCGGCTTGGTGATGCGGGGCAGGATTTCCCGTACCACCGGATCGTCCACGCACACCACCGCCATGCCGTAGAAGGGCAGCCGCTGGGTGAAGTCCACGAAAGCCTGCTTCAGGCGGTTGAAGTCGTGGCCGTAGGTTTCCATGTGGTCCTGGTCGATGTTGGTGATCACCGACACCACCGGCGTCAGCAGCAGGAACGACGCGTCGGACTCGTCCGCCTCGGCCACCAGGAAATCTCCCTGCCCGAGGCGGGCGTTGGCCCCGGCAGCCTCCAGGCGACCGCCGATGACGAAGGTGGGGTCCATACCGGCCTCCGCCAGGATGCTGGCAATCAAGCTGGTGGTGGTGGTCTTGCCGTGAGTGCCCGCCACCGCGATGCCCGGACGGAAGCGCATCAATTCCGCCAACATCATGGCCCGGGGCACCACCGGAATGTTGCGTTCCCGGGCGGCCACCACCTCCGGGTTGTCCTCCTTCACCGCACTGGAGATCACCACCACGTCGGCCTGCTCCACATTCTCGGCGCCGTGGCCGACGTAGACCTTGGCGCCCTGGCTCTTGAGCCGTTTGGTGGCCGCGCCTTCACCCAGGTCCGAGCCGCTCACCTTGTAGCCCAGGTTGAGCATCACCTCGGCGATGCCGCTCATGCCGGCGCCGCCGATGCCCACGAAGTGAATGCGTTTGACTTTGTGTTTCATTTTTTAGACCTTGAACCGCAAAGGACGCGAAGGTACGCAAAGGAATTCTTCTTTGGTTTTCCTTCGCGTACCTTCGCGTCCTTTGCGGTGAAGAATTTCATGCTGCCAACTCCATGCAAGCCTTCGCCACCAGTTGGGTGGAATCGGGCTTGCCCAGTTTGCGCGCCGCCGAGGCCATGGCCAGCAGGCGGTCGCGGGTTAATTCGTTGAGAGTCCGGGCCAGCGTCCCGGCGTCCAGTTCGGTTTGAGGCAGCAGGATGGCCGCCCCCTGTTCGCTGAGGAAGCGGGCGTTCCCGGTCTGGTGGTCATCCACCGCGTGGGGAAAAGGCACCAGCACGCTCGCCACCCCCGCTGCCGCCAGTTCCGCCACGGTCAACGCACCGGCGCGGCAGATCATCAGGTCGCAGGCAGCGTATTCGGCCGCCATGTCGTCGATGAAGGGCAACACCTCGGCTTCCACCCCGGCGTCCCGGTACAGGGCCTGGAGCTTGTCGTAATTCGCCTTGCCCGCCTGGTGCTTGACCAGGGGCCTCTGCTCGGCGGGAATCAGGGCCAGGGCCTTTGGCAGGGTTTCGTTCAGGGCCGCCGCCCCCAGGCTGCCGCCCACCACCAGCAATTTCAACTTGCCTTCCCGGCCGGCGAAACGCTGTTCCGGCTCGGCCAGGTTGCCGATTTCGGCCCGCACCGGGTTGCCCACCCACTCCACCCGCTTGGCCTTAGGCAACAACCCTTTCCAGCCCGGCCTGCGGCCTTCGTCCTTGAAGGCATCGGGGAAGGCCACCAGCACGCGGTCCGCCAATCCGGCCAGGACCCGGTTGGCCAGGCCGGCGATGGAGTTCTGTTCGTGGATCACCAGGGGCTTGGCCAGCAGGGAGGCCATCAGTCCGCCGGGAAGCGCCGTATAGCCGCCGAAGCCGATCACCACGTCGGGGCGGTGGCGGAAGATGGCGCGGGCGCTTTGCACCATGGCCAGCAGCAGCAGGGCGGGAGTGGCCAGCAGGCGCAGGACGCCTTTGCCCCGCAGGCCCTTGATGCTCACCCAGGCCATTTCGTAGCCGCCGTGGGCAGGCACCAGCTGGGCTTCCATGCCGTTGCGGGTGCCGAGCCATACGGCGTTCCATCCCTTTGCCCGCAACGCGTCGCCCACCGCCAGGGCGGGGTAGATGTGGCCGCCGGTGCCGCCGGCCATGATGAGGACGGTTCGAGAGGCGTGAGGAGAGAGGGGAGAAGAAATGCCCCTCCCTCCCGCCTCGCGCTTCACGCCCAACACCTTATTCATACCGAGTATCCCTTCATCAGCTGCCGCACTTCCCAGTCGATGCGCAACAGCACCCCGAGGGCGATGCAGTTGGCGACGATGCCGCTGCCGCCGAAGCTCATCAGAGGCAGGGTGAGGCCCTTGGTGGGCAGCAGGCCCATGTTGACGCCCATGTTGATGATGGACTGCACCGCCAGCCAGACGCCGATGCCGTGGGCCGCCAGGGCGCTGAAATTGCGCTCCTGCTCCGACGCCCGCTTGCCGATGGCGAAGGCGCGGATGGTGAGCCAGGCGAAGGCCGACACCACCGTCAGTACGCCGACGAAACCCAGTTCCTCGGCGATCACCGCGAGCAGGAAGTCGGTATGGGCTTCCGGCAGATAAAGCAGCTTTTCCACGCTGGCGCCAAGGCCGACGCCGAACCATTCGCCGCGGCCGAAGGCGATCAGGGCGTGGGACAACTGGTAGCCCTTGCCGAAGGGGTCGGCCCAGGGGTCCATGAAGCCGATGATGCGCTGCAAGCGGTAAGGGGAGCTCCAGATCAGGATCACGAAACCGACCATCAGCAGCACGATCAGGCCGCCGAACTGCTTGCCGTTGAGGCCGCCCAGGAACAGGATCGACATGGCGATGGCGGTGATCACCGCGAAGGCGCCGAAGTCCGGCTCCCGCAGCAGCAAGCCGCCCACCAGCAGCATCACCATCAGCATGGGCAGGAAGGCCTTGGTGAAGCTGTCCATGAAGGCCGCCTTGCGCACCGTGTAGTCGGCGGCGTACATCACGGCGAAAAGCTTCATCAGTTCCGAGGGCTGGAGGTTGACCACGAACAGGGACAGCCAGCGCCGGCTGCCGTTGACCTCCCGGCCGATACCGGGAATCAGCACCAGGACCAGCAGCGCCAGGCCGATCATGAACAGGTAGGGCGCCGCTTTCTGCCAGGTGGCGGAAGGAACGGTGAAGGCGAGGAAGCCCGCCGCCACCCCCAGGCCCAGGTAGACCCCGTGGCGCACCAGGAAATAGGTGTAGCGGTAGCCGGTGTGGGAATCGGCTTCGGCCATGGCGATGGACGAGGAATACACCATTACCAGGCCGAAACTGAGGATGAACAGGGCCATCCACAGCAGGGGGTAATCGTAGTCGGGCAGGGCGGTGCCGGTGGACTTCATGGCCGCGCTAAGCATGGCGGGCCTCCAGGGCTTTGGCCACGGCGATGAAGACCTCGGCCCGGTGCTTGTAGTTGCGGAACATATCCCAGCTGGCGCAGGCCGGGGACAGGAGCACTCCGTCCCCCGGCTGGGCGGCTTCGAACGCCTTGCCCACGGCTTCTTCCAGGGTGGCAGCCCGCAGCAGGGGAACACCGCTGCCTTCCAGGGCGGCGGCGATCAGGTCGGCGTCGCGGCCGATCAGCACCACGGCCCGGGCCCTGCCCGCCACGGCGTCCTTGAGGGGGGAAAAGTCCTGGCCCTTGCCGTCGCCGCCGGCGATCAGCACCACCGGGCAACTCATGCCCTTCAGAGCGGCTTCGGTGGCGCCCACATTGGTGCCTTTGGAATCGTCGTAGAAGGTCACGCCCCGAACCTGGTTCACCCACTCCACCCGGTGGGGCAGGCCCTTGAATTCCAGCAGCCCCTGGAGCAGAGGCTCGAAGGGCAGGCCCAGGGGCCGGCACAGGGCCAGGGCCGCCAGGGCGTTGGCTGCGTTGTGCAGGCCGGCCACCGGCAATTCCGCCACCGCCATCAGGCATTCGGAACCGAAGGCGAGCCAGGGCTGGCCGTCCTTGCTGCGCAGGCCGTAGTGTCCTTCCCCCGGCTCGTCCAGGCCGAAAGTCACCATGGGCCGGCCAGCCTGGGCCATGGCCAGGGTACGGGGATCGTCCCGGTTCAGCACCTGCACCCCGTCCCCCTGGAAGATGCGCGCCTTGGCGGCGGTGTAGTCGTCCAGGCCCCGGTAGCGGTCCATGTGGTCTTCGCTCACGTTGAGCACGGTGGCCGCCAACGGATTGAGGGTCGAGGTGGTTTCCAGCTGGAAACTGGACAGTTCCAACACGAACACGCCGGGCAGGCCGGTCTTTTCGGCTTCTTCCAGGGCGTCCAGCACCGGCAGGCCGATATTGCCGGCCGCCACCGCCTTGAGGCCGGCTTTCAGGCACATCGCCTCCGCCATGCTGGTGACGGTGCTTTTGCCGTTGGAGCCGGTCACCGCCAGCACCTTGGTGTGTTCCGCCAGTTCCTGGGCGAACAGTTCCACGTCCCCCACCACCGGGGTGCCGTGGAGGATCGCAGCCTGGATTTCCAGTTCCGCCAGGGGCACACCCGGGCTGGCCACCACCAGGTCGACGCCGGCGAAGCTCTCTTTGCGGAAGGGGCCGGAATCCACGGCCACGTCGGGGAATTCCTGCCGCAACGGCTGGACGTTGGGCGGGTTGTCGCGGCTGTCGGCGACGCGCACCGCCGCCCCCTGGCGTTTCAGCCAGCGCACGGCGGACAGGCCGGTATCCCCCAGCCCGAGCACCAACACCTGTTTGTTCCGCAGTCGTTTCATGCTTATCTCAGCTTCAAGGTGGACAGGCCGAACAGCACCAGCATCATGGTGATGATCCAGAACCGCACCACCACCTGGGTTTCCTTCCAGCCCTTCAGTTCGAAGTGGTGATGCAGGGGCGCCATACGGAAGATGCGCTTGCCGGTGAGCTTGAAGGAACCCACCTGGAGCATCACCGACAGGGTTTCCACCACGAACACGCCCCCCATGATGAACAGCACGATTTCCTGGCGCACGATCACCGCCACCACCCCCAGGGCCGCGCCCAGGGCCAGGGCGCCCACGTCGCCCATGAACACTTCCGCCGGATAGGCGTTGAACCACAGGAAGCCCAGGCCGGCGCCGACAATGGCGGCGCAGAACACCGCCAGCTCCCCGGCGCCGGGGATGAAGGGGATGCCCAGGTAGTGGGAAAAGTTGAAATGGCCGGTGGCGTAGGCGAAGATCGCCAGGGCTCCCGCCACCATCACCGTCGGCATGATCGCCAGGCCGTCCAGGCCGTCGGTGAGGTTCACCGCGTTGCTGGTGCCGACGATGACGAAATAGGTCAGGATCATGAAGCCAACGGCGCCCAGGGGATACTTCACGGTCTTGAAGAAGGGCACGATCAGCTCGGTCTGGGCCGGCAGGCTGGCGGACAGGCCGAGATACACCGCCACGCCCCCGCCGATGAGGGACAACCAGAAGTACTTCTCCCTGGCGGACAGGCCTTTGGGATTCTTGTGCACCACTTTCCTATAGTCGTCCACCCAGCCCACGGCGCCGAAACCCAGGGTGGTGGCGATCACCACCCACACATAGGCGTTCTTCAGGTCCGACCACAGCAGGGTGGTGACGGCGATGGCCACCAGGATCAGCGCCCCGCCCATGGTGGGAGTGCCGGCCTTGGTGAGATGGGTCTGGGGGCCGTCGTCCCGCACCGCTTGGCCGATTTTCATCGCCGTCAGCCAGCGGATCATCCCGGGACCGACGAGGAAGGTGATCACCAGGGCGGTCATGGTGGCCATCACCGCGCGCAAGGTGATGTAGTTGAACACGTTGAACGCGCGGATGTCCTGCCCCAGCCATTGGAATAGCGCCAGCAGCATTTAAACCTCCAGTCCCTTGACGACCCGCTCCATCTGCATGAAGCGGGAACCCTTCACCAGCACCGTAACCTCCGGCGCCAGCTCGTTCTCCGCTTCCGCCAGCAGGTCCTCGATGTATTCGAAATGCTGCCCTCCCGTCCCGAAAGCGCGGGCGGCGTGGACGCTGTGTTCGCCCAGGGCCAGCAGGCGGTCGATCCCGGCCTCCTTCGCCACCTGGCCGATGTCGGCATGGAGCTCGGGAGCGTTGCCCCCCAACTCGCCCATGTCCCCCAGCACCAGCACCTTGCGCCCCGCCATGGCGGCCAGCACCTTGATCGCCGCCGCCACCGAGCCGGGGTTGGCGTTGTAGGTGTCGTCGATCAGTTCCGCGCCATGAAGGCCGGACTTGCGCTGCAAGCGCCCCTTGACCCCGGCGAAGGCCGACAGCCCGCGGCCGATCACCTCGGGCGGCACTCCCAGGGCCAGGACTGCTGCGGTGGCGGCCAGGGCGTTGCGCACGTTGTGCACCCCCGGCACCTGCAGCACCACCGAAAAATCCCCGGCCGGGGTTTTCACATTCAGCTCGCTGGACAACACGCCGGGCTTGTAGTCGGCGCTCACGTCGGCGGAAGGGGCGAGGCCGAAGGCGATCACCCTTCGGCTACCGGCCAGTTCCCGCCACAGCTGCGCGAAGGGGTCGTCGAGGTTGATGGCGGCGACACCCTCCGGGCCCAGGCCCGAAAAAATCTCCCCCTTGGCCCGGGCCACCGCCTCCACGCTGCCGAGTCCGGCCAGGTGGGCTGCCTGGGCATTGTTCACCACCGCCGCGTCGGGTTTGGTCAGGGCGGTGAGGTAGGCGATTTCCCCCGGATGGTTCATGCCCATCTCGATCACGCCGTAGGCGTGATTCGGCCGCAGGCTCAGGAGGGTGAGAGGCACGCCGATGTCGTTGTTCAGATTGCCGTGGGTCGCCAGCACGCCGTCCTGCCCGGCCTGTTCCCGCAGGATCACGGCGACCATTTCCTTCACCGTGGTTTTGCCGTTGCTGCCGGTGACGCCCACCAGGGTAAGGCCCAGCTTGGTCCGCCACCAGGCGGCCAGGGCGCCGAGACCGAGGCGGGTGTCGTCCACCACCAGCAAGGGTTTGCCCGCCCATTCCGGGCGGCCGGCCTGGTCGGTGGCCACCATGGCCGCCACCGCGCCCTGCTCAAAGGCCTGGGTGACGAAGCCGTGGCCATCGAACTTTTCGCCCCGCAAGGCCACGAACAGGTCCCCTGCCGCCAGGGCACGGCTATCGGTGGATACCCGCGACACCCGGGCCGTCCCGTTGGGACACCCGGCGCCGATGGCCGCAGCCGCTTCACGCAAGTCGAACATGGCTAATCCGTATCCTTCATCTGTTGCCGTTCGGCCAAAGCCCAGCGCACCTGCTCGATGTCGCTGAAGGGGTGCCGCACCCCGCCGATCTCCTGGTAGTCCTCGTGGCCCTTGCCGGCCACCAGCACCACGTCGTTTTCTTTCGCTCCCAGCACCGCCAGGGAAATCGCTTCCGCCCGGTCGGCCACCACCCGATGGTTGGCGCCGCCCATGCCGGCGACGATCTCGTCGAGGATGATGTTGGGGTCCTCGTTGCGGGGGTTGTCGCTGGTCACCAGCGCCTCGTCCGCCAAACGGGCCGCGATGCCGCCCATCAGTGGGCGCTTGCCCTTGTCCCGCCCTCCGCCGCAACCGAACACGCACACCAGTCGGCCGCCGGCAGGGGTGATTTCCTTCAGGGTTTCCAGGGCCTTTTCCAGAGCGTCCGGGGTATGGGCGTAGTCCACCACCACCAGGGGCTGGCCGTCGCCCCCCATTCGATGCAGCCTGCCGGTGGCCGGCTGAACCTGGGAAAGCGCCTTTGCCGCCGCCTCCAGTCCGACGCCGCTCACCAGCAGAGTTGCCAGGACCCCCAGCAGGTTGGCGGCGTTGAAGCGGCCCAGCATGGGGCTGCGGATCTCCGCCTTGCCCCAGGGGGTGACTGCCTGGAAGCGGATGCCGGTTGCGTCCACCCGCAAGCTCCGCCCTTCCACCCGCAGAGAGGAGGCGGCGGCGGCACCGTCCAGGGTGTAGCCCACCGTCTGGACACCGCCGCACCCCAGCTTGGTGGCCAATTCCGCGCCGAAGGCGTCGTCCAGGTTGAGCACCGCGTACTTCAGACCCGGCCAATCGAACAGACGGGCTTTGGTGGCACCGTAGCGTTCCATGTCGCCGTGGTAGTCCAGGTGGTCCCGGGACAAGTTGGTAAGCAAGGCCACCCCGAAGCGGGTGCCGTTGACCCTTCCCTGGGCGAGGCCATGGGACGACACTTCCATCGCCACGCACTCCGCCCCCTCGGCCAGATAGTCGGCCAAAGACTCCTGCAACAGGATGGGGTCGGGAGTGGTGTTGAGGGCCGGGCTCAAGCCCCCCGGGAAACCGTTGCCCAGGGTGCCCACCAGGGCCGTTTTCTTGCCCGCCGCCCCCAGGGCCTGGGCTAGCCAATGGGCGCAGGAGGTCTTGCCGTTGGTGCCGGTGACACCGATGACCCACAGTTTTTCCGATGGCCGGCCGTAGACCTCGCTGGCGATTTCGCCGATTCGCTCCCGCAGGCCGTCAACGCCGGCGTTGGGCACTGCCCATTCCGATTTCCACTCGAATCCCTGCCGCTCCCACAGTACGGCGGCGGCGCCTTTCGTCACCGCCTGGCCGATGAAGTCCCGCCCGTCCAGGCGTTCACCGGGGTAGGCGGCGAACGCGATGCCGGGAACGACTTGGCGGCTGTCGGCGGTCAGGCGGGCGATCTCCACCCCCTGGCGCTCCAGTTCGGCAAGGGCGCTCATACCACCTCCTTCACCACCGGCACGCTCTCCGGCGGCACGAAGTAGTTGTTGGGCGCGTCAGGGGGAACGCCCAGCATGCGCAGGGCGCCGGCCATCACCCGGCTGAACACCGGGGCAGCGACGATGCCGCCGTAGTAGTCGCCGTCGCCGGGCTGGTCGATCATCACCGCGATCACCAAGCGGGGGTTGGACGCGGGAGCCATGCCGACGAAAGAGGCGACGTAAAGATTGGGCGCATATTCGCCGTTCACCAGCTTGTGGGCGGTGCCGGTCTTTCCTGCCACCCGATAGCCCACCACCTGGGCCCGGGGCGCGGTCCCCCCCGGCTGGGTGACGGTTTCCAGCATCCCACGCACGGCCTGGGCGGTTTCCGGGGAAAACACCTGAACGCCCACCGCCGGCTCGTCCAGCTTGAGCAGGGACACCGGTTTCAGCTCGCCGTCGTCGGCAAACACGGTATAGGCCCGGGCCAGTTGCAGCAGGCTCACCGACAGGCCGTGGCCGTAGGACATGGTGGCCTGCTCGATGGGGCGCCAGCTCTGGTAGGGCCGCAACTTGCCGGCGGCCTCGCCGGGGTAGGTGCTGCGCGGAGCGGCACCGATGCCCACGTTGTGCAGCGCCTTCCACATGTAGGCGGAGTCGAGGGTCAAGGCGATCTTAGCCGCGCCCACGTTGCTCGACTTCTGGATCACCTGGGCCACCGACAGGACGCCTTCCAGATGGGCGTCGCGGATAGTGGCCGGGCCGATGGTGAGGGTGCCCGGCGCGGTCTGAATCTGGGAATCCGGGCTGAACTTCCCCGCCTCCAGGGCCGCTGCGATGGTGAACGGCTTCATGGTGGAACCCGGCTCGTAGAGGTCGGTGATGGCCCGGTTGCGCATGGCCGCCGGATTGAGTTTTTCCCGGTTGTTGGGATTGAAGGTGGGCAGGTTGGCCATGGCCAGCACTTCGCCGCTCCTGGCATCCAGCACCACGATCGCCCCGGCCTTCGCCTTGTGTTGTTCCACCGCCTGGCTCAGTTCCCGGAAGGCCAGGTACTGCAGGTTGCGGTCGATGGAAAGCGCAAGAGGGCGCCCTTCCTGGGGCGCCCGTATGCTTTCCACATCCTCGATGATGTGGCCCACCCTATCCTTGATGACCCTCCGGCTGCCCGGTTTTCCCCCGAGCCAGTTCTGGTAGGCCAATTCCAGCCCCTCGCGGCCGTTGTCGTCCACGCCGGTGAAGCCCACCAAGTGGGCGGTCACCTCCCCCGCCGGGTAATAGCGGCGGTACTCTCTCTGCATGAACACGCCAGGCACGTTGAGCTTCATCACCTGCTCCGCCCGCTCCGGCGGAAGCTGGCGCTTGAGGTAGACGAATTCCCGCTTGTCCTCGGCCAGCTTGCGGCGAAGATCCCGCTCCGACACCTCCAGCAGGGAAGCCAGCTGGCGGCGCTTGTCGGCAGTGATTTCCACATCGGAGGGGCTTGCCCACAGGGACTCCACCGGGGTGCTGATGGCCAGAGGCTCGCCGTGGCGATCGGTGATGATGCCGCGGTGAGCGGTGAGTTGGATCACCCGGCTATAGCGGGCGTCGCCCTTCTCACGCAGGAAGTCGTTGTTCAGCCCTTGCAGGTAAAGGGAGCGGGCCACCAGGGCCAGAAACCAGAACAGCAGCAGGCCGATCAGCAGCCGCGACCGCCACACGGAGATATGGAGCGTCTGAGCCCGGGCCATGCTCATGGCTTGGCCGCCTCCGCCAGCGGGACGATGCGCGTGCGAGCCCCATCCGGCACCTGCATTTGCAGGTAGCCGGTGGCAATCTTCTCGATCCGCGAATGCATCGCCCAAGTGCTCTGTTCCAACTGCAATTGCCCCCATTCCTCGTCGAGGCGCTTGGTTTCCGCCTGTATCTGCTGCAATTCCACGTACAACTTGCGGGCCTTGTGCTGGGACGTAACCATGCCCAGGGCGCACAGCACCAGCACCAGGCCCAAAACCAGATTCAGCTTCGCCACGGTGCCGCCGTCCGTTCCGCCACCCGCATCACCGCACTGCGGGCGCGGGGGTTCTGTTTGACCTCTTCCTCACCCGCCCGCACCGCCTTGCCCACCAGATTCAATTTCGGCGCCGGCACTTCGCTGTGGCGCACCGGCAGCTTGCTCGGCAACGTATCCGGCCGCGCTTCGCCCCGCATGAAGCGCTTGACGATGCGGTCCTCCAGGGAATGAAAGCTGATCACCACCAGGCGGCCACCCGGAGCAAGCGCACCGGCGGCCTCGGGCAGCACTAGCGACAGCTCCTCAAGTTCCCGATTGAGGTAAATCCGTATAGCCTGGAATGTGCGCGTCGCCGGGTCCTGGTTTGGCTCGCGCTTTTTGACAGCTTGCGCCACGACCGCGGCAAGCCGCCGAGTAGTCGTGATGGGCTCCCCCGCTCTAGCCTCAACAATCGCTTTTGCAACCTGTTTAGCAAACCGTTCTTCCCCATAGACCTTGATCACCTCTGCCAGTTGTTCCTGCGTCACGCGGGCCAGCCATTCCGCCGCCGTCTCCCCCGCCCCGGTATCCATCCGCATATCCAGGGGTCCGTCAAACCGGAAGCTGAACCCCCTTTCGGCCTCGTCCAACTGGGGAGAGGAAACCCCCAGGTCCAGCAACACGCCGTCCACCTTATCCACCCCCCGCTCGCCGAGTATCCGGCCGAAGCCGGAAAAAGCGCCGTATACCAGGGTGAAGCGCGGATCCTGAATGGCACCCCCCGCCGCTACTGCCGTAGGGTCGCGATCGATGGCGATCAGCCTGCCCGTGGGGCCCAGCCGTTCGAGAATCGCCCGGCTGTGGCCACCGCGGCCGAAGGTGCCGTCGACGTAAATCCCGTCGGGCCGCACGTTCAGGGCATCCAACGCCTCGCGGAGCAAGACCGGCTGGTGAGCCGACCCCAAACTCACAACGAGAAGCCCTCCAACTCCGGGGGCAGCCCGCCGCTCTGGAACAGCAGCGCCTGGTCGAGCTGGACACTCCACTGGTCCTCGTCCCACAGTTCGAACTTCCCGCCCTGACCCACCAACACCACGTTCTTGTCGAGGCCGGCAAACTGACGCAGGGGCGCGGAAAGCAAAATGCGGCCCGCGCCATCCATTTCGGTATCACTCGCCATGCCCACCAAAAGACGTTGCAGGGCGCGAGTCTGGGGATTGAAACTGGACAGGCCGTTGAGCTTTTGCTCGATAGGCTCCCAGTCAGGGAAGGGGTAAATCAACAGACATTTACTGGGGTCGGCGGTAACAATGAGGCGGCCCTCGCTACGGGACAGCAGGGCGTCACGGTACTTGGCCGGCATCGCCAGCCTTCCCTTGCTATCCAGATTGAGATTCGCAACACCGCGAAACATGGCGCCCCTTTACTTGTTACCGCGCACCGCCGAGAGGGAAATCTCCACAATTCCCCACATTCCTCCACTGTTTCCCACTATAAGAAAATTTCAAACCTCGGTCAAGGGGAATTTCGCTGTTTTGCTTTACGGGACAACAACTTACGAGCGATCATTCGAGTAAAATTTTTGTGCTTAATAAATAATGGGATACGAAATATTGTGGATGTAACTTGTTAAGACGGGGGTCAGGACACGGCAAACGGAAGGGGGAAATATGACAAACACTTAGCGTTTCCCGGGCGGGAAGAAGGGGGGAAGCCAGCCGATAAGCCGGGTTCTGTCGGGGACAGTCATTCATCTTGGCGCACGGTTGCCCGTACGCTCATGCAGCCTACCCGGGAGCGGCGCGAGCCACGCCATCGCTCCCCTATTTGGCCTTGCTCCGGATGGGGTTTTGCCTGCCGTTTCCGTTACCGAAAACGCGGTGAGCTCTTACCTGGCGGAGGCTTTCGCCTCCACCCGCCCTCCTTGCGGAGTCAGGGACGGGACTTTCGTCCCGCCCTTCTTCCCCAAGGAGTACACGCCTTTTAGCTCCGGCATAACCCGACAAGCGGGTTAGCCTTTACTGAAAGGCGCTAGCGCGCCTTTTCAACCTTACCTGATCCCTTGCCGAAGAGCGGGTGACAAGTCACCCACTCTTCTAATGGGACTTTGCCGCCTTGCGGCGGCGAAGTCCCGGCAAGGGCCATCGGCGGTATGTTTTCTGTGCCACTTTCCATCGCCTCGCGGCGCCCGGCCGTTAGCCGGCATCCTGCTCTGCGGAGCCCGGACTTTCCTCCACACGGTTTCCCATGCAGCGACTGCCTAGCCAGCTTCCCCCGCCATTGTACCCTTTGGTAGCCGAAAGTTCCCGGTTGGCAGTGAAGATGCGGCATGCTAGCCTTATATACCATATCTTTTTTGTCGGGATTTTTCATGACCGCTCCCGCCGACCTGCGCGCCGCCGTGACGCAAAACTGTCTGATCGCCGACGCCCGCCATGCCCGCAACTACACCCTGTGCACCTATTTATTGAAAATGCGGGAATATTACCGCTGGGAAAAAGGCTACGGCTTCGCCGACAGCCTACCCAAAGACGAACTGGGAAACTGGCTGGCCGAGCGGGAAAGACTGTGGGAGACGGTTGAAGAAAACGATTTCATCCCCCTTTCCATCGCCGGCACCGAATATGACCCCTTCGAAAGTGACGCCATCAACCGCGCCCTGCTTCCCTTGCGCCTGGTTTACAGCGGCGGCTACGGCGGCCACGCCACCCCCCACTTTTTCCTCGGCGAACTGCTGAAGGCCGAAGAACGGGAGGGTTACACTATCCTTCTCTCCGGCGACGAACACGTCCGCGACCTTGCCGCCCCGCCGGCCATGACCCAAGGCCGCACGGTCTACGTCAGGCGTGAATCCCTGCGGCGCATGCTGTGGGAGCGCATCGAGGAGTGGCGCTGGAAAAGCATCCCGGGGCCCATGGAGCGAGCCCTATCCCCTTTCGGCTTTGACCAAAATCCCGATGCAGCCCTGGAAACCATGACCGACTGGGAAATGGAATCCGCCGTGCTGCACGAATTGGGCGAATGCCGCGCAGGGGAACTGCTGGGGCCCGACTGGAACGACATGCTGTTGGCTCTCGCTCCGTCCAGAGCGGAGTTGATCGCCCGAGCGGTGCGGGACCACTTGGCCGACAGCCTGTGCGTCCTGCCTGCGTTACTAGCCCAGGGCAATGCGCCTTCGCTGCATTTCTATTTCGCCAACCTGCGGGGCCTGCGCCGGGAGCTCTATCCCGAAATCCGGGAAGCCTACCGCACCGTCGACGAAACCGGGCGCTGGGAAGCCCTGGGAGAGACCGTGGAAACCTATCGCCACGAATGGCTTGCCGCGGCACGCCTGTTCCTGGATGCCTACCGCAGCGAGGGGGAAGAATGCCGCCGGTTCATCGAGGCCTGGGCCGACTGCCCCGGGCCAACCAACGAGCAACCCTGTGCCTGCGTTATGCCCGCTCCCTCAGCCTAAACCAGCCGCCACGCCACCCGCTCCCCGGCCCGAAACGGCACCAGAGTTTCTCCCCCGTAGGCCATTTCCGCCGGCGGCTGCCAGTCGGACTTCTCCAGGGTGATCTTGCCTGGGTTGCGGGGCAAGCCGTAGAAATCCGGGCCGTGGAAGCTGGCGAAGGCCTCTAGTCGGTCCAGGGCACCGGCCTGTTCGAAGGCTTCGGCGTACAACTCGATGCCGGCATGGGCGGTGTAGATGCCGGCGCAGCCGCAGGCGGCTTCCTTGGCGCCCCGGGCGTGGGGCGCGCTGTCGGTACCGAGGAAGAAGCGCGGATCGCCGCCGGTGGCCGCCTCCACCAAGGCCCGGCGATGCTCCTCCCGCTTCAGCACCGGCAAGCAATAATGGTGGGGGCGAATGCCGCCCTGGAACAGGGCATTACGGTTCATCAACAGGTGATGGGCAGTAAGGGTGGCCCCCACGTTTTTGCCGCAGGACTTGACGAACTCCACACCCTCCCGGGTCGTCACGTGCTCCAGCACCACCTTGAGCCCGGGAAACCGCTTCGCCAGGGGTGCCAGCACCCGGTCGATGAACACCTTCTCCCGGTCGAACACGTCCACGACCGGGTCGGTCACCTCCCCATGCACCAGCAGGGGCAGACCCTGCCGCTCCATTTCCTCCAGGACACCGTGACAGCGGGCGATATCCGTCACGCCGGAGTCGGAATTGGTGGTCGCCCCCGCCGGGTAGAGTTTGACGCCGTGGACCAAGCCGCTGGCCTTGGCGCGGACAATCTCGTCAGGGGAGGTGTTGTCGGTAAGGTATAGCGTCATCAAGGGAACAAAACCCGACCCCGGCGGCAGAGCGCCGACGATACGATCGCGGTAGACCGCCGCCGCTTCGACGGTGTTTACAGGCGGCCGCAGGTTGGGCATGACGATGGCGCGGCCGAAACGCCGCGCAGTATCGGCCAGCACGGCGCGCATCTGCTCCCCGTCCCGCAGGTGCAGGTGCCAGTCGTCGGGGAGGGTAAGGGTCAATTTCTCGCTCACGGTCGGCCTTTCTCGTTGTCCGCCGGCATTTTAACGGAAGACCGTCATTTGCGTGCAGCCGGCGTTTCGTCTTTGGGGGAAAAGGCGTGACAGGGCTCCCCCGAAGCCCGCAACACCTCCAGCACGGGAAGATTCCGGCTCTTGAATTGCATGGCACGGCAGCCATAGGGAAAAGCCTCTTCCCAGGTAATGTAGTAATGCCGGCAGAGAAGACAATTCGGCTGTGGTAGAGGACTAGGCATGGCGAAATTTTACTGCTCGGCGGGCCTCACGCGGCGTATCCCCTCATGCATCGAAGTCGATCCGGTGCTGCTCCCCGGCGGCGCCCGACGCATATTCCGCCACCTCCCGGGCATGGTCGCCGGAAACCGTCGGCACAGAATTGCCCCCGCTATCTTTTTCCGTCGCGGAAGGATGGGCCGTCAACAGCGCCTCAAAGGCCTCCCAGGACAGACTGCCGCCTTGCAGCAGTTTCAGCAATTCCTCCGCCTCGGCCACACTCAGCACCACTTGGCGCTCCGCCGACTCGATGAAGATGTCGCAACCATGGGGTGCGGCCCCATGGCGATGGCGCAGGACGCTCAGACGATCCTCGGCGGAGAGAATGGCATTGTGCAGCCCGAGCCTCCCGGCGGGATGGCTGGAATGGTCGATCCACTCCGCCCCGTCCGGCCGACCTCCGTCGAAATGTACCGGCGGCTGATTGATCCAATAGCGCACAATGAATTGCATGGCTTCCCAACCCTCATATCCGGCTCTCAGTATAGTGCAGCCACTTACCCCCTTGATCTTTTCACCCCAGGGTCTAGGATGAAATCGGGAGCCCGTTAAAGGCTCCAGCGGACCGGCCTCCGAGGACGGCTCCGCCGACGGGGAGTTCCGCCCCCACCGCCTTGCCATCTCGCGAGGAAACCGCACCCCGGCCATGTGATCCCGGCGGCGCGGACGGAATGGGAAGGGCTGCTGCGGCGGCCCTTCCCGCTCTTAGCGGACGGAATGGGAAGGGCTGCTGCGGCGGCCCTTCCCGCTCTTAATGGAAAGACTCCGGCCCGCATTCCGCAATGGACCAGACATCCCAAGACGAAGAAAAACAGCGGCGGTTCGAGGATCTTTTCCCCAATCCCCACCACTACGCCAATCAAAGCGATTACACCCGGGCCTGCCGCCTCCACTACCAGAAATTCGGCCGCCGTTTCAACATGGACGACACTTACCGGGTCTATGCCCTGTGGCTGGATGCCCGCCATTCCCTGTAATCCGTCTTCTCCCGGCGACAGAGCAATTCCCTTTCATTTCAGCCGATAAACCTGAATTCGCTTCCTGTTTGTCGCCAGACAGCGACAGTCCAGCCGTCGAGAATACACATTAACCATATGTTTATTCGTGTTTTTTAAACATGGCACGGTTCCTGCGATATGCCAAACGATTCAACCCAAGGAGAAAAACATGTATCGCGCTATTGCTCTCGCCACCTTACTCACCGTCTCAACTTCTTCCGCCCTGGCCGACGGCCTGAACGGCGACGCCGTTCTAGGCGGCGCGGTCGGCGGGGGAGCCGGGGCAGCCGTAGGATCCATGGCCGGCGGTCGGGACGGCGCCATCATTGGCAGCGCCCTCGGCGCCGCCGCCGGCACGGCCATCGCCACCCGCCACCAGCCCCGCGTGGTCTACGTTGCCGAGGAACACCACCACGACAACGGCCTGCACCGGGGCTGGTACAAGCACAAGCATCGCAATCGCCACCACTCACACGACTGAACGGAGATCAGGTTCATGAACAAACTCATTGCCGCGGCTTTTCTTGTCCTTTCCCTGACCGCCTGTAGCACTCCGCCCACCAAGCAGCAAATCGGAACCGCTACCGGCGCCGTAGTGGGCGGCATCGTCGGTTCCGCCGTCACCGGAGGAAGCACCGTCGGCACCATCGGCGGCGCGGCCGCCGGTGGCGTGGTCGGCAACGAAATCGCCAAGCGCATGAAATAGGGCGATCAGCCAAACAAAAAGGCCTATCTTTTCAGATAAGCCTTTGTTGTTATGGTGGGTCCGCAGGGTGTGCAGTTACCGTAATCACCTGACACCTGCCGTTTCTGGCGGGTACTAGTTTAAGCAGCCTGCGGGGTATTTTCCATGGTGGCCGCTTTTGCCTTGGGCTTGCCCCGCTTGAACTGCGCCAGCGGTGTTCTGCCCTCCATCATCCGGCCCTGGTGGGGCCGCTTGGTGTTGTACTGGACGAGGTAGGCGTCCAGGTCCTTCTGCAT
>Ga0209269_1000237_pt1 | contig 67571 bp, 67 predicted proteins | sample MTBAKMMethaMetaG_FD_187455 | JGI IMG/M metagenome (GOLD analysis project Ga0209269, IMG submission 187455) | Enrichment culture microbial communities from Arthur Kill intertidal strait, New Jersey, USA, that are MTBE-degrading - MTBE-AKM (Arthur... | ecosystem: Environmental > Aquatic > Marine >... | reverse complement strand
CGTGAGCGGTGGCGACGTTGATCAGCGGATCAGGCGTAGCTTCGACGATCCAGGTGTCGGTGAAGGTCCAGACCTCGGTGAGGTCCAGCATATCGTCGTCGTTGGTGTCACCGGACACGTAGGTCGTGTCGCCAGATACCGAGTCGAAGACGTACACTCCGGATAACGGAACCTCTCCCACATTGGTCACAATGTAGGTGTAGGTTATGAGCTCCCCAACCTCAGCCTCGCTAGGTCCGGTCTTCTCTATGTGTATGGCCGGCGTAGGCGGGGTGTTGTACATCATCACGGTCCTCTGCTGCCCAGCTGTTTCTAGGGTGGTTAAGGCATCGGCAGAGTTGTGCCAGTACATCCAGGGAGTCTCGACGATCTTGTAGCTGCCCATCGGCAGGTTGTTCCAGGTAACGGACCCGGACGCGTCGGTGGTCTTCTTGCCCTGGGATATCCAGGTTATGCCATTGTCGAAGAACAGCTCGAACTCCCATCCGGCGCCGCCGTTGGTCTGATCTCCAAGGGTCTCCAGGTCGCCGTCAGCATCGATTATCTTGCTGACAGTGATGCTTCCAAGAGGATAGTTGATGAAGGTCATCGTTATCTCTTGGATGGCGGTGGTCAAGCTGATGAACTTCTCCACAATACCGGTATATCCGGCCTGTGAGGTCTCGACCATCTTGTAGTCACCGAGCAGCAGGGGCTCCCAGTAGGGAGTGTGTCCATCGGCTCCAGTGACCTTCTTGCCTAATGAGACCCACTGTCCCTCGCTTTCCTCGAAGAACAGTTCGAACTCCCAACCGACCCCTGGAGATTGGTCTCCTGTGGTCGTGGTATCCCCGTCGTGATCGATAATCTTCTCCGCCCGAATCTTTCCAGGAGCGGAGTTACCGAAATCGATGTTGGGTATGGATAGATGCTCCCCATCGATAATCAGCCCGGACCAAACCATACCTTCGGGATAGGTTTGAGTCCACCCGGGGTGATCATCGGTATATTCTGATATGGTGTATACACCCCATGGAATCTGGGTGAAAGCATAGGTACCACCAGTCCCGGTCACCGTTTCTAGGTGTATCGGGAAATCCCCGAACGAGAATCCATCAAGCATGATGGTCCATCCGGACAGGCCGCCCTCTCCCTCATCCTTTATTCCATTAGAGTTCATATCGTGGAACTTCATTCCCGAGATGCTTCCAGCAGCTTCCGTTACAGGTATGCTCTGGGTCTGTGCACTTGTACCAGTAAAGACCAGGGACAAAGCTACCTGCAGTGAGGCCCCAGGGAAATGAGCAGCACCCACGTAGTAACCCTCTGGCTGCTCCTCATCACCGCCATCACCTGGTGTGGTCAGCACATTGGCGTAGAAGGCCGTCTCGGCCAGGTGTGCCTGGAAGTAAATGTAGATCGATGTTCCTACGGGTACCTGCCAGGTGTCCCACCAGAACGAGTATTTGTTTTGAATTACTCCCCCACCGATCCCGTAGAACACATTTGATTCATCGGGATCTATGGCGATAACCGAATTCGGTGTGCTGTCATCCCCATTTACCGCTGGGAATTGCACATCCCAACCGACCCGGTTCCAACCCCACAACACCTCTGCATCAATTCCATACGCACCTTTTGCAGTATTGAAATGGTCGTATACTGAATCGAGCTGTGGTGTAGATTCGTTATCACCAGTGTCGTGTGTCAGTACATATTTGAAACCTACTAGGTCTCCTTCGTGATAACCAGCCAGATTCCCGTTGACCCAACCCATTTGGACTGGGTCCCAGGCGTACAGTTCCGAGGTCCATTTATCGTCTGCCGCCTCTGCTCCCAATGGGATGGCGACAAGCATAGCGGATGAGACCATTAAAAAGGCCAAGATCATGACCATGGTCTTCCGGAACCTACGGGTGGTTACACCTTTGTCATCAATAGTAGTCATTTTTCGTTCCCCCCTTAAGCGCTTTAAGGCGTTTTCGACCGGGCTGCGATGGCCCGGAACTCGATATGAAGAAGTGGTAGGTGAAGTCGGCACGTCTGTCGACTTGAAGCTTGTTATTAATGGTGATATCGAGTTTGCCTTTGTTACAATCTTGCACTTGTCTATTAATAACATTTTTGGAACAAGCATGAAATCATACAAAATAATTAGAAACCAAAAAATCGCATGCTGGATTGATATTATTATATTTGATAATGATTAGAATAAAATATTAATTCTATTCGATTATATTAATATTAGCCGATGATACTTACTTTGATAATGACATATGGTTATCTATTGTGAAATTTTTGTCAGCGAACTCGGTAAATAATTATTTACAATGATTTAATTAATAACATTATATCAATATAGAACTCCTTCTCCCTTCCTGGATGCTAAAGATTAAATATGGAAGTCCTAATGCCTTGAATCAGAATGGTTTGACGGCCATCGCGGCGGGGATACGCCTGGTCTCGTCCGATCCCAGAAGCTAAGCCCGCCCGCGTTCCCTGTGTTACTGTGGTGCGCGAGCCCACGGGAAGCCCGGAACGCTGTCAGCCATTCTACTTCTTTATCTCATTTTCCAACGTTCCAGATTTTGATCGTTATGTTCTATCCATCCAATAGGATTAATACCAATCAGGAACCTAGTGCTCTCCGGAGTTGAAGGTGGTATTGCTGGACGCTGACCAGATCTTCCTGATCGCCCTTCTGATCGTTCTTGCAGTGGTCATCTACCTGGAGCTCCGCTTCATGCGCTCCCGTAACAAGGAGTACATAGAACAGATGATGGACAAGGACGACGCCTACAACAACATCGCCACCACCAAGGCCATAGCCACCTCCCTGAAGCAGAAGGGGAGGGACACCAAGGAGGCCGAGATGGTCATCATCCAGGCCGATAATGCTTACAAGCGTAATAACTACATCGCCGCCAGGGATTCAGCCAAACGCGCCAGGGAACTGCTGATGAAGGCGCCGGTCCTGGAAGTTGCGGTTCCTCCCAAGCCCGAGGCCGTCCCGGAGGGACAGCCCGAAGAGGAGCGCAAGACCGTGCATGAGGTCAAGAAACTTGAACCGCACATGCTGGAATCGCGCTTCATAATCAACGCCTGCCGGGGAAGAGTGGAGGCCGCGGAAGGATCCGGAAAGGACGTCGGCAAGGCCAAGGACGTCCTGGCCAGGGCGGAGAAGTGCTTCGAGGAGAGGAAGTACGACGAAGCATTACGGGAAGGGCTGAAGGTCCGCAAGCTGTTAGGTGAGGAATCCACGGAGACCGCGGAACCGGTCAAGGAAGCGGTCATCGTGAAAGTTCCCAAGCCGGAGAGGAAGTGCGAGAAGTGCTCTTCCCCTATAGGCAATGACGATGTTTTCTGCCGTAAGTGCGGCGCGCCTGTCGTCATGCAGCGGACCTGCGCCTATTGCCGGACCGAACTGGACGACGGGGACGCCTTCTGCCCGAAATGCGGTCGCAAGGCCTGAAGGCCATAAGCTGTAACATTAATACATCAAGACCAATTATCCCGGGGAATCAGATGATCCTGGTGAAATTGGGCGGAAGTGTCATAACCGACAAGGGCCGGTACTGCACCTTCGATCCGGACACCACCGGACGGCTGGCCGAGGAGATCGCCAGCGCTGGGCAAGAAGTGATACTGGTGCACGGCGCCGGTTCGTTCGGGCACATGCTGGCCAAGGAGCACCGGCTCCACCTGGGCATTTCCGATGTTTCTCAATTGCTCGGCGCGTCCAAGGTCATGTCGGACGTACGGGAGCTGGACCTGGAGGTCTGCCGGCGCATGTCCGCCAAGGGCCTGCCGGTCGTTCCGCTGCCTCCCTCCACTTGCGCGGTAATGAAGGATGGCGCCCTGCGCCACCTGGACCTGGATGCCTTCAAGGCCTACCTCGAGCTGGGCATGGTCCCGGTGACCTTCGGGGACGTGGTCCGGGATGAGGTCAAGGGTCTGAGCATCTGCTCCGGCGACCAGCTGATGGCCGCCCTGGCTGGTGAGTTCCGGCCGAGCAAGGTGATTTTCGTTACGGACGTCGATGGAGTTTTCACCGCCGATCCCACTAAGGACCCTGATGCGAGATTGATCAGGACGGTGGACGAGAAGGTGCTTGATGCGCTCCCTCGTACCGAACGGAACGTGGACGTCACCGGTAGCATCTTCGCCAAGATCCGTTACATGATCGAAATGGCATCGCTGACCGGCGAATGTCTGGTACTTAATGGCAAGGTCCCCGGAAGGCTGGAGGCGGCCATTCGCGGCGAGGACGTGATCGCCTCCAAGGTGGTTTCATGAAGAAGATCGAGAAGCGCAAATCGGACCACATCGAAGTAACGCTCAAGGAAAGGGTAGTTCCCGATTACGATTACTGGTCGGATGTACAGCTGGTCCACCGCGCTCTGCCGGAAGTGGACCTGGACGACATCGACACCTCGGTGACGCTCTTCGGTAAGCGGCTGGAGATGCCGTTGGTGATCACGGCCATCACCGGCGGATTTCCGCTGGCCAAGGAAATAAACAAGAATCTGGCGGAGGCCTGCGCCAAGGCCGGTGTCGGCCTCGGCGTGGGAAGCCAGAGGCCGGCCATCGAGAGCGGGGACGATGGTACGTACTCCGTGGTGAAGGATTACGATGTGCCGTTGGTCATCGGCAACGTGGGCGCGCCCCAGCTGGTGAGCCAAAAGAGGAAGAAGGCGTTCACCGTGGACGATGTTCTTAGGGCGCAGGAGGTGGTCGGGGCGGACATCATGGCCGTCCATCTGAACTTCCTGCAGGAAGTGGTGCAGCCGGAAGGGGACGTGAACGCCCTAGGATGTTTGGACGGCATCAGGGCGATAGCTCGCGAGGGCCCGACCATGGTCAAGGAGACCGGGGCCGGGATCTCCAGGGAGACCGCGCTATTGCTGAAAGGCACCGGCATTAGGGGAATGGACGTTTCGGGCGTCGGAGGCACCAGCTTCGCCGCGGTGGAGATGCACCGGGCCATAGCGCAGGAGGACCGCGTGGCCTCCGCTTTGGGACGGACCTTCTTCGATTGGGGCATACCGGCCCCGGCGGCCGTTCTGGAGGCGGACGTCGGGCTGGAGATAATCGCCAGCGGAGGCGTCGATGACGGTCTGAGGATGGCCAAAGGCCTGGCTATCGGGGCCAACGCCACCGGTTGCGCTCGCTGCGTTCTGGCTGAAGCGATGGAATCCAGCCAGGCGGTGCTCGACAAGATCAACATCATGAAGGCCGAGCTCAAGGCGGCCATGTTCCTTACCGGATGTTCCAGCGTGGACGAGCTGCGGCAGCGCCGGGTCATGATAAGCGGGCGGACGGCCGACTGGCTCACCGCCTCGGAGGAATGATGCTCATGGACCATCAACAGAGGACGAAGGAGATGATCAAGGAGGTGGACCGCGCCCTGATGAATTACGTGGAGCGCGGAAAGCACGAGAAGCTGATCAAGGCCATGCGCCATTATCCGGAGGCGGGCGGAAAGCGTATGAGGCCGGTCATGGCCATTCTTACCGCGGAAGCCGTGGGAAAGCGCGGCAAGGAGGCTCTTCCCTTCGGATGCTCCCTGGAGATCATTCACAACTTCACGCTGGTGCACGACGACGTCATAGACAAGGATCCCGTCCGACGGGGCAGGCCAGCGGTACATGTGGCTTATGACGAACCAACGGCGATAATCGCCGGAGACGCGCTGTTCGCCATAGCCTACGATGTGCTGGCCACGACCGAGGTGGACGGCGAACGCCTGAGAAGGCTGCTACGCACCGTATCCGATACGGTGTTCTTGGTGGCGGAGGGGCAGCAGATCGATGTGGACAACGAGGACCGCCCCACCGTTTCCAGAGACGAATATTTGGGCATGGTGGAGAAGAAGACGGCCGTCCTCTTCGCCTGCGCGGCCGAGGGCGGGGCCATTATCGGAAATGGGACGGAGAGGCAGATCGCGGACATGAAGGAGTACGCGAGGCTCTTAGGAATCGGATTCCAGATCTGGGACGATGTGCTCGGGATAAAAGGAGACGCCAAGAAGGTGGGCAAGCCCATCGGCTCTGACATACGGAACGGAAAGCGCACCCTGATCGTGGTGGACGCCCTGGAGCGTCTGGAGAAGGACCCCCGCGGTCGGGTGCTCACCGACGCCCTGGGCAACGCCAACGCCACCGACGAGCAGGTGAAGGCCGCGGTCCAGCTCCTGGAGGACATCGGTTCGATCGAGCACGCCCGCCAGTTCGCCTTGGATTATGCTAAACGAGCAAAGGACCTGCTCTCCTGCCTTGATGACTCGGAGGAAAAGGAGATGCTGCGGGAGATGGTCGATTACGCCGTCGGCCGGGAGCTCTGAGGCTCCGCCTCTATTCCTTTATCGGTCAGATAGAAGACGCCGAAGCGGCCCTCGGCCAGGTTGCGGTGCTTCATCAGCACCGCCCGGCGCTTGCTGGGGGCCAGCCTTTCTATTCTAATTATGGTCTTGGCGTTGTGATGCAGGACGTTGCCGCCGAGGGCTTCGAACGTTCCTGTCTCCACGTCGGTGTACACCTGGGACGTCACGACCACCGGGAGGTTCAGTTTCCGGGCGGCCGTCAGAAGTTTAGCGCTCTGTCCCGCGAGCACGCGACGCTCGGCGCGCTCATCGTCCTTGCTGGCCAGCCGGTAGAACATGGTCATCGAGTCCACTACGATGAGCCCTACGTCCGGGTTTCCCTCGGCCAGCTTGATGGCCTTGCCGATCATGCGGTCCTGGTCCTCCAGGCTGTGCACCTCGCTAACCAGCACCTCCTTGAGCACCTTTTCCTTATCGTCCCCGGACATCATGCGCAGCCGCTGCATGGATATCCCCTCAGAATCCACGTAGATGGTCTTGCGGCCTTCCTGGGCCAGGTTCCTAGCTAACGTAAGGCACAGATTGGTCTTGCCGGTGCCCGCCTCCCCGTAGATCAGGGTAAGGCATCCGCTCTCGATGCCGCCGGACAGCATATCGTCCAGAGGTTGGCAGTGGAAAGGGACCAGCCTGAGCTCCTCCAAGTTCACTTCCTCTCCTGGTCCTTGGGGTCCTTGAGCTGCTCCAGGGAGTAGGAACCGGGCTGCGAGTCCCGTCCGCGCTTGGCGAAGTAGTAGGGTATGACGGCCAACCCGCCAAGCACGACCAGCAGCGCCAGGACCAGGAAGGCCGCGGCCACCGCGACGATGATGGCCGCCACCACCCATTCCAGGTACCACAAGGCCAGGAGCGCCACGGCTATCACCGCTATGACCAGCAGCGCCACGATAGTGACGTCCGAGGCCTTGGACGTCCGCTCACCCCCGGTTGGGCAGGTAAGGCAAGATGGAGTTGGCCAGCTTGGACATGGTCATGGACTGCAGCACTATGCGCCCCGGTCCGGTCAGGGTGGTGACGAACAGCCCTTCCCCGCCGAACAGAGCGGTCTTGATCCCCAGGCTCTGAATGTCATAGGACACGCTCGATTCCCAGGCCGCCACGTTGGCAGTGGAGACCTTCATGACCTGCCCTGGAAGCAGGTTATACTCGATGAAGTCGCCGGAACCGGAGATGAAGACCGTCCCCTCGCCCTGTACCTTCTGAAGGACAAGACCTTCGCCCCCGAACAGGGCGGCCCCGAACTTTCTCTGGAACGCAATGTCCAGATTGACCATCGCTTCCGCCGCCAGGAAGGCGGTCTTCTGCAGCATCCACTGCCTTCCGCCCCGGAGGTCGATGGCCATGACCTTTCCCGGGACGTTCCCGCCGAAGCCGACCAGGCCCGGCCCGCCCTCGGCGTGGAAATTGGTGACGAAGAAGGACTCCCCGGACACCGCCCTCTTCAAACCCCCCATTAGCCCTCCGGAGGCCTTGGTCTCCAGGCGCACGTTCCCGCTCATGTAGATCATGCTGCCCGCTTCCGAATAGATCATCTCCCCGGGCATGAACTCGATGTTCACGAACTGCAGATTATCCCCAGTGATGGTGTACTTCATATTATCACTGCGCATGGTTACGTGCTTGATGATATTTCCACTTATTCGGTATGGCCTTTGACGTACATTCACCGTAGCGGAAACGCCCTATCACTTTTACCGAGATGGCAACGCATGGACGACGACTTGGACCTGTTCCCCTTCCCTTCCGCCCGGAGGGGGCAGGCCGATCTTTTGCGGGATGCCCGGGCGTGCTCCTCGGAAGGCAAGGTCCTGGTGGCCCACGCCCCCACCGGCCTCGGGAAGACCGCGGTGGCCCTGACCGCCTCCCTGGAGGCCGCCCTGCGCCATGGAGGAAGGACCGTTTTCCTCACGCCCAGGCAGTCCCAGCACCGGGCGGTCATTGAAACGGTGAAGATGATGCCCCGCAACATAGGAACGGTGGACCTGCTGTCCAGGGAGAGCATGTGCCCCCTGGGCCCCCGCTCCCCGTGCCTGGAGGGGAAGAGGTGCCACCTGCAGGCGGACGGCAGGATCACCCAGTGCGCCAAGGAGATCCTGACGAGGCCGCTGCACGCCCAGGAGCTGGTGGCCTTGTGCCTTAGGCGCGGAGCGTGCCCTTATCTCTCAGCGAAGATGGCCTCCAGCGGGGCCGACCTGGTGATCGGGGATATTTCCCGAGCGTTCGGCTACCTGCCGGACGTCATTCGCTTCCGATCTTCCTCGAAAGAGCAGCATCTGGTGGTGGACGAGGCGCACAACCTGCCGGCCAGGATAATGGACGCCTTCAGCAGGGACCTGGTCCTGGACCCGGGTTCGGACGATCCGATGAACTCGGTATGGAAGGAAATGCTTTCCCGTGGCCACCGAATAGTTCCGCCGGGGGAACTTCGCGCCCTGCTGGACCGCCATGGGTTGCCAGAGCCGGAGGAACTGGTGGACTCGGACATGATGATCGGCGACTGGATGCGGCTGGGCGAGGCGGCCGTGCGCGTCGCTCGTCCCGATGAAGGACGTATCACCCTGCGCTTCCTAGAACCGGACCTGGTGGTGGAGAACGTAATGCAGGGATGCGACGGGGCCATCTTCATGAGCGGAACGCTCCACCCTCCGCAGGTCTTCGCCGCCCGGATGGGCTTGGCGGATGCCGTATGCCGCTCCTACCCCTCGCCCTTCGATCCGGAAAGAAGGTTGGCTCTGGCGGTACCGGACGTAGGGACCAGGTTCCGCGACCGCTGCCGGCAGACCACCATGGAGATGGCGTTGCGCATCGGCGAGCTGGCCGATCCCGTTCCGGGCAACGTCATGGTGTTCCTTCCCTCCTATTCCTACATGAGCGCGGTGCACCGGACGCTACGGCGGCTGGGTCAGAGGAGGCTGCTGTTGGCCGAGAGCCCGATGATGAGCAAGGCTGACCGGGACGGATTGGCCAGCCTTCTCACCGGCGGAAGGGAGGTGCTCATGCTCTGCAACATCCGCGGCTCCTATTCTGAAGGAGTGGACCTTCCGACCGGGTGCCTATCAGCGGTGATGGTGGCCGGGCTTCCCTTGACGCCCCCCAGCCTGGAACGCAAGGAGATGCTATCGCGGGCCGCTGGAAAGATAGGGGGCGGGCACGACCTGGAGACCTATGAGGCGCTCAGCAGGGTGCTGCAGGCCTGCGGCAGGGCGATCCGGCGAGAGGAGGACCGGGCGGCGATGATCTTGCTCGACCCAAGGTACCTGGAAAGAAAGGTGATGCGCATGCTTCCACCTGACCTTCGCTTCGCTGAAGGCGAACCCGCGGAGCTTCTGAGCGAGTTCTTCGGAACCTCCCTGGAAACCGCTTGGAAGCTCCAGCAGGAGGGTGAAAGGATAATAACCGGGCATTGACTTCACTTAGGCGTGAAGGTCATCAGAAGGGGGGCGGAGGCGGAGATCCGCCGGGACGAGTTCATGGGACGGCAGGTGCTGGTCAAGAGCAGGGTGCCCAAGCCCTACCGCCATCCCGCGCTGGACCAATCCCTCCGAGCTCATCGCACCAGGATCGAGGCGAGATTGCTCCAGGAGGCCCGGGCCTGCGGAGTGCCGACGCCGTTGGTGTACGACATCGATACGGTCAAGGCCGAGATCTGGATGCAGGAGATCGTTGGGCCTAGGGCCAAGGACGCGCTGATGAAGGCGAGCCCGGAGGAGGTCCGGGCGATATCCCAGGAGATCGGAAGGATGGTGGCCAGGCTGCATTCTCACGGCATGACGCACGGAGACCTCACCACCTCCAACATGATACTTCGCGACGGAAAGGTGTTCTTCATAGACCTCTCGCTGGGGAGCAAAGCGGCCAGCCTGGAGGAGATGGGGGTGGACATGCATCTGCTCCGGGAGGCGTTCCAATCCGCCCATTCCGACATGATGTACGCTTACGACATCATCGCCGAAACGTATGCCCGGGAGCACGCCGGAGGAAAGGAGGTCCTGGCCAAGGTCAAGGACATCGAGGAGCGGGGGCGGTACTCTTGAAGCTGGGATTGGTCACCTCGAACAAGCATAAGCTGGAGGAGTACCGCCACGGCCTGGAGCGGCTGGGAGTGGACATAGAGCTCCTCGGGGCCGACTGTGAGGAGATCCAGACCGACACGCTGCAGAAGGTCGTCCGCTCCTGCATAGAACATCTCAAGAGCGAGGGATGCCGAAACTTCATGCTGGACGACTCCGGGCTGTTCGTCCCGTCGCTGAACGGGTTCCCTGGCGTATATTCGGCTTACGTCATGGACACCATCGGCTGCCAGGGCATGCTACGGCTCATCGACGGCCTGGACCGCCGGGCGCGCTTCGAGTGCTGCATTGGCGTTTGCTCCGAAGAGCTGGGGGAGTTCTCGGTTACCGGGGTGTCGCCAGGACGCATCATTTACGAGGAACGGGGTATCGGTGGCTTCGGTTACGACCCCATTTTCGTCCCCGACGGGGAGGAGAGGACCTTCGCCCAGATGGACATGGTTTCCAAGAACCAACATTCCCACCGGGGAAAGGCCATGGTGCTCCTGGCCGCGGAGATCAAAAGAAGGATGGGAGGCAGGAGATGAAGATCAGGGGAAGCAACATCGTCGTGACCGGATGCGCGGGATTCATAGGAAGCCATCTTACGGACGCCTTATTGGCCATGGGGAACAAGGTGGTCGGGGTGGACAACCTCAGCGCCGGCCGCCAGGAGTTCCTGGAGAACGCTGAGGTCTATCCGGACTTCCGCTTCGTGCAGGCCGACCTTCTGAACGACGACCTTCGCCCGGTGTTCAAGGGGGCGGGCGCGGTCATGCACATGGCGGCCAACCCGGACGTGCGGTCCGGGGCCAAGGACACCTTGTCGCACTATAAGCAGAACATTGAGGTCACGTACAGGGTGCTGGAGGCCATGAAGGATACCGGGGTCAAGGACATTCTGTTCCCTTCGACCTCCACGGTCTACGGCGAGCCGACGGTCATCCCCACGCCCGAGGAATACGGTCCCCTCGTTCCCATCTCCGTCTACGGCGCGACGAAACTGGCCTGCGAGGCGCTGATCTGCTCGTACGCCCACTCCTTCGACATGACCGGGGTGATATTCCGCTTCGCCAACGTGGTGGGCACCCGCAGCACTCACAACGTCCTTCACGATTTCACGAACAAGCTGAAGGCCGATCCCGGCCGCCTGGAGATACTAGGCTCCGAGCCGGGAACCACCAAATCGTACGTGCATGTGGATGACTGCGTGCGCGGCATGGTCATCGGCGCCGAATACGCCAGGAACAAGGTGGAGATGTTCAACCTGGGCTCCAACGACCGCATGTCGGTGAAGGACATAGCCGATACGGTCACGGAGGTAATGGGATTGCGCGGCGTCCGCTACGAATGGACGGGCGGGGTTCAAGGAGGGAGGGGCTGGATCGGGGACGTGAAGAACATGCTTCTTTCCTCGGACAAACTGCGCTCCTACGGCTGGGAGCCGACCATGAACAGCTCTCAGGCCATCAAGAGAGCGGTGCGGGAGATAGTCGGGCGGAGCGCCTAGAACCAAGTGTCCACGGTCTCCCCGGTGACGTCTATCAACTTAATCCAGTCGCCCTCGTCGAAGTTCCAGTAGACCCCGCCGGAACCGCCGGCGGGTGATGATGCCGCCGGATAGCCGCCGACGTACGGCAGTCCGTTGGTGTCTATGACCAGCCAGTAGCCGAGATCGTCCTCCGTCCAGTGCACCGGGACGTCGTTACCGTAATAGGTCTGGATACCCTCCACCACCATCGAGGCCGTCGTCTCGTTGCCCACGAACACCGTGGCGAAGGCGTGCCCGGCGATGAGGTTCACCCGGCAGCTGCCACCCAGGGCGGTCAATAGCGAAGAAAGCAGCAGGGCGTGGTCCTCACAGTCCCCCGTCCCCAGCTCCAGGGTCTCGGAGGGGGATTGCCAATGGTTGTCCTCGTCCGTTAGGTAGGCGATCTCTGAACGCACCATCTCATAGGCCTTGATGATCTGCAGCAGGCTGTAGTTCCCCGGGGCGGCGTCCCTGACCTGGTCGGCCATGTCCTCCACCACCTCGAGGTCCACCAGCTCGTTCACCTTGTTGTAGTAGTTGAGAGGGTTTCGCTCCACTTCCCATTCCCGCAGCTCCTCCTCAGGGATGACGTCGAAGTCCAGGGACATCACCTGGACCTCGCCCTTGTCGCTCCATAGGTTGCCATCCAAGTTAGACGCCCACAGGTTGACGATGACCTCCAACGTGGCCGGGCCAGGGGCTCCAGGACCGGCGAAGTACAGCGGTCCCATGCCCAGCCTCTCCCCTGAGCTCACCAGCTGTGAGCAGTTCAGGACGAAGGCCTCCCCGCCCTCCCATTGCAGGGTGTACGAGCGCACGTAAACCTGGTTGTTACCGTTGTTCGTCACGAACAGTTCGGCCAACCCGCCATATTCCTCGAACACGATCGGGCTGTAGCTGATCCCGGCCATGGTGTTGGCCGGATAGTTCTTGATCATGACCAGGGGGCCGGGCAGCTCCTCCTGCCATGAGGTGACGGAGACCCAGGGCGTACTGAGGTCCTCGTCCTGGAAACCCCGGGGGGCCAGCAGCGGACCTGCGAAGATATAGAAGATCAATATTAGGGCGACCACCGCCATGGCGGCCGCGACCGCCACCCAGGCCTTTTTCATAGAGGTGATTTGCGACTGGCGCGTATTTATGCCTTGCCAGCTCAGGCAACTATTTATTACCGGACGTTCAATCCCGCCGCCGAGGGGCCGTAGGGTAGCTTGGTCCATCCTTCGGGCTTTGGGAGCCTGAGACTCCGATTCAAATTCGGACGGCCTCACTTCATTTTCCAATCTATTGTTCATTTTTATTGGTACCGAAATTCATCAAATTGGATACTTTTATATCCCCCCCAAAGAAAAGCGGTCTCGATGAACGGATCGGCGGACCGCACCTTGACCAAGGCGCTGATGGAAAGACCGGAGGATATCGCTGAGCTGTTCAGCTCGGCCTCCAATCCTGCCAGGGTCAAGATGATGGCCATGCTAACCTGCGGCGAGCAGGGGCTGACCGACCTAATGCGGGCGGCCGGTCTTTCAAAGAATGCGGCGGTGAACCACCTGACCAAGCTGATGGGTATGGGCATGGTGCAACGGGTGAGCCGCGGCCGCTACACCCTCACCAATGATGGACGGGGGTTGATCCTCACCGGCACCAGGCTGTACATGGACTCCAACCAGCGGGGGGAGATGGAAAGGGAGCGGCTGCGCCAGCTTTACATAAGGGGAAGAGAGGAGGGACTGGACATGGAGAGGGGGACCGTGACAAGAAAGGGAAGCTACATGTGCTGCTGGATATCTTTCAACGGGGCCGTGGGAGGGGCGCTCAGGTCCTTGGGAGCGGACTGCGACCTGGTGGACGTTTCTGGAAGGACCGGCTACGCGTTCCTGTTGAACGTTCCCATAGGCCGGATGTGCCCGTCGGCGCCGACCGCGTTGGAGGATTCAGCGTACCGGAACATGGTCGAGGGGGCGGGGGAGCTAGGCGCGGAGGGCCGCCTGTGGACAGAACCCGGCGGATATCTGGGTAACGAGGGTCCGTCCGAGGCGGACCGGGAAAGGGCCAGACGGCTGTTCGAGAGGGTTAGGCAGGAGATCGACTCCCTAGGCCGGCCGGTGGTGCTTTGGGGTTTGCCCATACCGGAGTTCGGGATCGTGAACGGGTACGAGGGGAGCAGGTACATCGCCAGCACCTACCGGTCCATGGGCGCGCCGGAGAAGGAGGAGCTGGTGGAGGCGGAGGCCATACAGGCGCCCGGATGCTTGATGACGGTGTCCTTCACCCCCAAGCCAGGTCAGGAGGGGAGATGGCTGGCCCGGGCGGTGGAGATGGCCTCTGGGAAGCTCGAGGTCTGTGAGGGCTATGTCGCCGGGCCGAAGGCCGCCCAGGAATGGTCGACCTGTCTTCTGAGAGCGGACGACAGCGAGTACCTCGGCAACTCGTACACGGCGGCCTGCTGGTCCGAGGGAAGGTCCAACGCCGGGGTGTTTCTGCGGAGGATGGCAAGGAAACATCGCGGACGGGTCAACCGGGAGCTGCTGGAGGCGGCTGGAGCTTACGCCAAGGGGGCGCAGGTCATGGAGGAGTACGTCGGACTGTTCCCGTTCAACTTCCAAGGGAGGATCGGCGACCAGGCCAGGGAACGGGGGTCGGCGCTGCTGATGGAGCTGAAGGGATACGAGGAGGACGCGGTGCTGCACATGAAGGAGGCGCTGCTCCACTGGCCCCGGGAAGGATGAGTAACCTATTATTATCCGTTCCAACCCTTCATCTCCCGTGACCGAGGACCTGGTGGGGAAGCCTTTTCCGGACTGGACCATGAGGAACGAGCTGGACCGTGAGGTTCGCCTTAGTGACGAATGGGCGAAAGGCTCAGTGCTCCTACTGATCTTTTCCTCCGCCTTCGGGTTCGTGTGCAACCTGGAGATGCTCACGTTCACCGCGATGAAGAAGGCGTTCGAGGAAGCGAACTGCCAGATATTCGGGGTCAGCAACGATACCCAGAGGTCCCTGGGAGCCTATAGCGAGAATCTTAAGATAGGCTTTCATCTCCTGACCGATGAGGGTGCCAAGATGGCCAGGAGCTTAAACGCCATGGAGGCCGACGACGGCCCATGGCCTGGTTTCCCCAAGCGCTCCGAGTTCATGATCGATCGGAAAGGAATACTCCGTTACGCGCACATACCTCCGGATTCCAACTGGGAGCCGGACTATGACACGATACTAGCGGAAGCAAGGAAGCTCGCAGAGGAATATCGCGTAGAGGACGAGGGGAATTAGAGATGGACCTTGAAAGGATGCCCAAGGTCGGTCAGAAGGCGCCGGACCTCCAGCTGCCTGATGATTCCGGCAAGATGATCCGCCTCAATGAGCTGTGCCAGAGATGGGTCGTCCTGCTGTTGTTCTATCCGGCAGATTTTGGCATGATATGCAGCATACAGATGGGGGATCTGCGGGACCTTCACGACGAGTTCGTTGCGGCGGGCGTGTTCATTCTGCCCTTGGGTACCAACAGCGTCCGCTCCCACGCGGCCTGGAAGGAATCGATGCGCCTGCCGTTCCCGCTTTTATCGGATGAGGACGGGAAGGTCACCGGGGAATGGCACATGGCCTGCGACGACGATGACCTGCTGAGGAACCGCTCCTGCCGCGGCGCCTTCATCATCGACCGCCAAATGACGATCCGTTATCGTTGGATTCCGCCCACACCTCATCAGGGCCCTGACGTGCCCTCGCTCTTGCGGGAGGCTTCGGCTATCGCGAAGCGGTGAGGCGGCCTATCCGAAGCTGCCCTGAATCCCTCGAGAACTCGATATGGACGTCCTCTGGTACGAGCGGGAAGGTATGCATCGGCGAATCCAGGACGAGCGTCTCGTACTCCCCGCCCTCCCCGGAGACGTTCATGCCTTTTTTCCTCGATAACGCGGAGAGCTGGTCCACCGCGCCGCGGTCCAGAATTCTCCCGAGCCATTCCTGACCAAGGCCGTCGGAATAGACGCCCACGATCATCGCCCTCAACCCGGCCTGCAGCATGTCGTTCAGGATGGTCAGCTGGTCCTTGCGCCACAGCGGCGAGAAGACCTTGAGACCGAGCTTCTGGCAGACGCCATTGATACGGTCCCACTGGTAATCGGAAGCGATCGCCCCGGTCACCACTCCCTCCACTTCCAGGTCCGCCAAGGCGGTTTCCAGAGCTGCCAGGTCGGCCCCTTCCTCGCCGCTAGATGGTATGGCGATAAGGTCCTTGCCCATGGCCTCGGCCATAACCGGCAGATGCTCCAGGTTCAGAGTGTGGAACACCCAGGAATGGGGGTCCTCGGGGACCACGGTCACCAAGCAGACCACCACGTGCCCGGCCTGCTCCATGAGGTGGGCGGCGTACGTGGAATCCTTACCACCGGAGAAAAGGCAGGCCACGCGCATGAAAGGTGAACTGCGTCAGCGGATTTAATCCATGCGGGGCAAGGATTGAAATTGATTTCCGGGCATAACCCCTTCGGTACGAGAATGCCCTTACACTGCCCGCGCTGCAAGAAGAACATCGACAAGGCCAAGGTCGATGAGATCGACGCCCAGCTCATGAGCAACTATAATAACGACGCCTTGAGACGGGGGCTGTGCCCGGTGTGCATGACCCCTCTCATTGATACTGAGAAGGTGAAGGAATGAGGATGGACGAGATGTCCTCCGCCGCTTTCGCGGAGGCGATCAAGAATGACCCCATAGTCTTCCTGCCCATGGGGGCCATGGAGGCGCACGGGCCTCATCTGCCCTTAGGGACGGACACCTTCCAACCGGAGTTCGTGGTTAAGGCCGTTAGCGATAACGTGAACGGGATCGTCGCTCCCACCATCAACTACGGGCAGCATTCTTCCACCCGCAATTTCCCGGGGACCATAGACATCAGCTTCGATACGCTCCGCGCTTTGGTCATGGACATCCTGGACGCCTTCCAGCGTAACGGCATAAAGAAGGTGGTCATCGTCTCCGGCCACCTTGGTTCCGTCCACCGCGCCGCCATCAAGCTGGCCTGTGAGAGGGCGGCCCGCCAGGGGCTGAAGGTCATGTTCCTCAGCGATTACGAGCTGGCATATCTGAAGAAACCGGACCTTTGCGAAGGCCAGCCGGACGGACACGGCGGTATAATAGAAACGTCCAGGATAATCGACATCCGGCCTGACCTGGTGAAGGAGGAGCGCACCGCCGGGGAGTTCGTCGATACGCATTTCATGGTCCGCGCGGACGCCGAACGCTGTTTGCCGCAGGGCTTTGGCGGGGATGCCCGGAAAGCGAGCAAGGAAAAGGGCAGGTTCGTCAATCAGTTCGTCATAGATGCCTTGACCGACCTGGTCCGTCAGAACTTCGAGGGATGAGATGAGCGAAAAGAAAAGGCTGGCCGCGGAAAAGGCCGTGGAGCTAGTGCAGGACGGCATGAAGGTTGGGCTGGGGACAGGAAGCACAGCCTACTTCGCCATCGAAGCGATCGGCCGCCTGGTGAAGGACGGCTACGATATCTTGGCCGTCCCGACCTCGTTGGCCAGCGAGAAGCAGGCCCGGGAGCTGGGAATACCGCTGGCCACATTGGAGGAGGCAGGGACCCTGGACATCACCATTGACGGGGCGGACGAGGTGGATGCGAACCTGGACCTCATAAAGGGAATGGGCGGCGCCCTGCTCCGGGAGAAGATCGTGGCCTACTCCACGCGCATGGAGGTGATCGTCGTCGACGATTCCAAGATCGTGCGGAACCTGGGGACGAAATATCCGCTGCCGGTGGAGGTGGTTCCCTTTTCCCACGGGAGAACCCGGGCGTACATGGAGGAGCTGGGCTGCAGGGCCGAGCTGCGCGGCGGTGACACGCCGTTCATCACGGACAACGGCAACTACATCTACCATCTGCATTTCGAACGAGGGATCAAGGACCCTAGCGGTCTCCAGAACAGGTTGAAGGAGATACCGGGGGTGGTGGAGACCGGGCTGTTCCTTGATATGGCCAAAAAGGTGTTCGTGGCCTCCAGCGACGGAATAAGGGTGATGGAAAGGGTTTGATCACGGGTTCAAGGAAAGCGCCTTGAGCTGATCGATGTTCTTCTCGATCGACTCCATCCGCTTCCGCTCTTCCTTCTCCAAGGTCTCGATGATCTTGTCGAAGGGGATGGCCAGCTTATAGGCGTGGACCGGGCGGCCCTTGCCCTCCTTCTTGATGTCCCTTTTTATGACCCACTTGCGGCGGCGGAGCTCCTGCATGGCGATGGACACTTCTGGTTGCCGGAGGGCGGTCATGATCTCAATTTCGACGGATGTCGTTTCTTCCTTCTTGCGCAGGAACGCCAAGGTCTTAGCTACGTTCTTGGGCATTCCGGTGTTCACCAGCAGATCCACGAGCGATTCGTCCTTCTTGTTGAAGCCTTTGTCGGCCATGTTGCATCACCCTGTTTTATCATTTATAAATACATATCAATTATTATTTGATTGATATATATCACTTTCTATTCACATAATATTTTTTATTGCTGGCCATACTACTGGCTCGGTCGATTTTAAGTCTGTTAAACTTAAATGGCCTTCAGCAGATATTATGTTGGGAAATCCCCGAGAATTACAGCTGTATTATAAACTTTCGATTATTAATTGTCTAGTGATAAAGATTAGCACATAGTGTGCGATATGTTTGTGTGCTTAACGAACGATCCTGATAATTAATTAACGAAAAAAATAAATCCATTATATACTATAGAAAAAGGCCAGAGAACACTGATTTGGTATAGCAATCGACGAAACGGCCCAGACACGGGGCCGTCTACCTCTTGGGATTAGTCACCCAGTATGCTGAAGTGGCGATTCTTGCCATGCTAAGGGTTTAAATAGAGAATGAGTATTAAGGCATTTTTGCTCCAATGGGATGAATATTATGAAGATGCCTAGGTCCATCAAGACTTACTGTCCATCCTGCAAGACTCATACCGATCACGAGGTCGAGAGGGTTAAGAAGAAGAAGGCCAGCGAGATGAAGTGGGGTCAGAGAAGGTTCCGCAGGGCCACCGCCGGTTACGGCGGTTTCCCCAGGCCAAAGCCGGAAGGGCGCGAGAAGCCCACCAAGAGGATCTCTCTGAGATACCGCTGCAAGAAGTGCAAGAAGGCCCATCAGAAGACATGCTTCAGGGCCAAGAAGTTCGAGCTGACGGAGTGATTATCATGGCCACCACCGGTAAGTTCATAAAAGTGAAGTGTCAGGATTGCGGAAACGAGCAGATCACCTACAAGAAGCCGGCCATGAACGTGGCCTGCGCGGTGTGCGGCTCGACCTTGGTCAAGTCCCGCGGAGGCGAGGGCGAGGTCAGGGGAGAGCTGCTTGAGGTGGTCGACTAATGGCTAGGGTCGGCGAGTTTCCCGAGGAAGGGGAGCTCGTAGTCTGCACTGTGCAGAACGTCAAGAACTTCGGGGCGTTCGTAACGCTCGATGAGTACGGCGACAAGGAAGGCTTCATTCACGTGCGTGACGTGGCCACCGGATGGGTCAAGTACATCCGTGACTACGTTCGCGAGGGCCAGAAGGTCGTCACGAAGGTTCTGGGTGTGGACTCGACCAAAGGACATATCGATCTTTCTTTAAAATCCGTAAACGAGCACCAGCGCCGGGAGAAGGTGCAGCAGTGGAAGAACGAGACCAAGGCGGAGAAGCTTCTGGAGATCGTCGCCACCCGTCTGGAAAAGACCCCCGAACAATGCTGGGAGGAGTTCGGCTACCTTTTGGTGGACACCTTCGGCACCCTTTATGGGGCTTTCGAGAGCTGCGCCATCGATGACAACGCATTGGAGGAGGCGGAGATCTCCGGGGATTGGACCCCTGTTTTCATAGAGGTCGCCAAGGAGAACGTCACCCCGCCCTTCGTTCAGATAGCCGGGATCTTGGAGCTGCGCTCCCCCGCCCCGGACGGAGTGGACCGCATCAAGGCCGCCCTCAAAAAGGGGATGGAAGCCTCGGAGGAGGAGCTTCAGGTCCAATACATTGGTGCTCCCCGCTACCGAATGGTCATGAGCGCCCCGGACTACAAGACCGCGGAAGAGGCCTTGAAGGAAGTGACCAATCTGGTAATAGCCGAGATAAAGGAGTCCGGCGGGGACGGAGCGTTCCACCGGGATGCCAAATAATAGTACGGCAAACTGATTTATCAAGGTCTAGTCTTATACTGGTCCGCAGGCGATAGGATAATGAAGACCACCCTGAGGATATGCGAAAGGTGCCGGGAGTACACTCTCAAGGACACCTGCCCCAGGTGCGGTTCCCAGACCTCCACGCCCATACCGCCCCGGTTCTCCCCTGACGATAGGTACGGGGAATACCGCCGGAGGGCGCGCCAGGAGAACAGGTGATTCACATGGATAGCGTCATAATGGTCATGCATGAGAGGCCCGAGCTCCGTGCCCCCATCCTCATCGAGGGTCTGCCCGGGGTCGGCAACGTCGGTAAGCTGGCGGCGGAGCATCTGGTGGAGCAGGTCAAGGCGGTCAAGTTCGCTGATATCTATTCCAAGCACTTCCCGCCCCAGGTCCTGTTGGACGATGACGGGGTGATCCGCTTGGTCAACAACGAGCTGCACTACTACCGCGGGGAGGGCGACCGGCCGGACATAATAATCATGACCGGGGACTATCAGGGAATGACCCCCGACGGGCAGTACGAGCTGTCCCACCACGCCATCCAGGTCTGCAAGGACCTCGGCGTAAGCCGCATCTACACCCTGGGCGGCTACGGCGTGGGCAAGATAGTGGAGAAGCCGCGGGTGCTAGGAGCGGTCACCGACATATCGCTGTGCGAGGAGATGATCCAGCACGGCGTCCTGTTCTCCAAGGGGGAGCCGGGCAGCGGCATCGTAGGGGCGTCCGGTTTAATGCTCGGACTGGGCAAGATGGAAGGTATCCCGGCGGTCTGTCTCATGGGCGAGACGTCCGGCTACTTCGTCGACCCCAAGGGGGCGGAGGCGGTGCTCAAGGTGCTGATGTCATTGCTGCACGTGGAGCTGGACCTTTCCGCGCTGACGGACAAGGCCGAGCAGATCGACATGATCGCCAGCAAACTGAAGGAGGCCGAGACGCCGGACGTTCCTAAGCGCGAGGACCTGGGCTACATCGGCTAAACCTTTTACACTTTTTAAAAAAAGAAAAAAGAGGGGAGGTTACTGGGGGGAACCTCGGGCCTGACTAGGTGCATCCCATCCCTTTCTGGCAGGCTATTTCCTCATATACCGCTCTTCGTAGGCTTCCATCTCCGCCAGGACCCTCTCGGCCTCCTCCATCTTTTTCATCTTGTCGGCGACCAGGTCGACCCTAGCGTAAATGAAGTCCCTGATGGCAGCTCTGATGGCTTCTGATCTGGAGGGGAAGTCGTCTACCTGAACTAGGAAATCCAGAGCCCGGATGTGCCTAGCAGGCAATCGCAACGTGACCTTCTCCAGGTCGCCTTCTTCCATCGTACTTCCTGACAACGTAGGTCGGTTAGACCTCCATTGTCCGACATGACTATGACTTGGTCCATATATAATGGTTTTTTATTGGGCTCCCTTCACAGGACACGTTCCAGATAGTGAAATTGATGAAGGAAGACCCTCCGGGCACACGATAATTGATAAATACGCTATCAGTATTATGGTGGCTTACACCCGACTTAGCTCAGTCTGGCTAGAGCGGCTGACTGTAGTGGGATCCCGGCATGCCGGTCCTCAGCCGCCGATATCAGCAGGTGCCCGGTTCAAATCCGGGAGTCGGGACCATCCTTTCTCTACTTCCTCTTGGTGGAGATGGCCTCCATGGCCATCTGCCCCTCCCCTATCACAGCATCCACGTCCAAGGTCTGCGGCTGACGGTCCTTGACCACCACCTCGCCGAAGCACAGGACGCTCCTAACGTCCCCGCGGCCGGCCGAGTAGACCACATTGGATACGGCGTTCTCCAGGGTAAGCGGCCGAAGCGTCGGGGACCTGCTGTCCATGACCACGATGTCCGCCCGCTTGCCGATCTCTATGGAGCCGATCTCCTTCTGAAGCCCGAGGGCCTTGGCGGCGTTCACCGTGGCGAAATCCAGCGCTTCCTGGGCCTTGACCACGGTCGGGTCCCATCGGCTGGACTTTTGCAACAGGGCGAGCGTCTTCATCTCCCCGAACATGTCCAGGGAGTTGTTGGTGGTCGAACCGTCCGTCCCGATGGTGATATTGACCCCTTCCCTGAGCATCTCCGGGACCGGGGCCACGCCGCCGGTGGCCAGCTTCATGTTTGACACCGGGCAGGAAGATATGGAGGCGCCGGCCTTGGCCAACGCCCTTACCTCGCCGATGGTCAGCCAGGCGGAATGGGCGGCCAGGCATCTCTCGTTCAAGAAGCCGATGGACGATAGCCAGTCCGCGGGGCGTTTGCCGGTCTTGTTCTTGTGCTCGTAGACCTCTCCCCTCGTTTCGGAAAGATGGAAGGTCATCAGCGCCCCGCTGCGGTCCGAGAACTCCCGGGAGCCCATGAACGTTTCCTCCGAGCATACGTACACGCCCTGAAGCCCGATGCCGGGAACGATGTTCCTATCGCCGGCGAAACGGGAGAAGAACGATTTGCAATTGTCTAGCGGCACCCCCTTCTGGGTGGTGAACTGCTGATCGAGCACGGCCCAGCACAGGACCCCGCGCATCCCCGCTTCCTTGACCGCCCGAGCGATCACTTCCTGAGAATAGTAGAGGTCCACGAAGGTGGTCGTTCCTCCCGTGAGCATCTCCAGGCATCCGAGACGGGCACCCGCCAGCAGGTCCTGGTCCTGTCGGTCGGAGTCGATGGAGAACACCCGGTCGAGGAAATCCCCGAACGGCAGGTCGTCGGCCATCCCCTTCATCACGGACATGGCCACATGGCAATGGGTGTTTATCAGTCCGGGCAGTACCGGGGCGCCCTGGGCGTCGATTTCCTCGTCCGCACCGCCACGAACCTTCCCGACCTCGGTGATGATCCCGTCCTCCACGAGCACGTCCCCGACGAACACCCTCCGGTCCCTGTCCTGGGTGATGATCGTTCCATCCCTGATCAGCACGCTATTAGCCATCGGCCCAGGAAGGCTTTCCGGCGATTATAATCCTATGCCGGGGTCGCAAGTTTAATTTCCCAGTTACTGCATGGGACCTTAACACGTTAAATCGAGGCGTTTCTTATGACCAAATTGGTGTTCCTGGGCACTGGAGGGGGGCGTTTCTCCACCATATACCAGATCAGGGCCACCGGAGGCCTCTATCTCATGGACGGGGTGAACATGCACATAGACCCCGGTCCGTCAGCGGCATACCAGATGCACCAGGTCAAGCTGGACCCGGCCAAGACCGACGCGGTGCTGGTTTCCCACTGTCATCCCGACCACTATACCGACGCGGAGGTGATGATCGAAGGGATGTCCCGCGGCGGGCTTAAGAAGAGGGGTACGCTACTAGCATCGCGTTCCGTCCTAGACGGGTCGCAGCTGCACGGGCCGGCCATATCCAACTATCACCGCTCGCTCCTGGAGCGCATTGAGACGGCCTCGCCGGGCGGAAGCACCGAAGTGGACGGGATCAAGGTCAAGTTCACCAGCACCAAGCACAGCGACCCGACCGGGATCGGATTTTGCGTGGAGACCCGGGACGGCCTGGTATCTTACGTAAGCGACACCGAGCTGGACGATCGGGTGTGCCGAGAGCAGGAGGGTAGCCGGGTGCTGATCCTTCCTCTGACCCGGCCCTGGGGGGCCAGGATACCGAACCATCTATGCACCGAGGACGCCCTGGAGTTCGTTCGGGCGGTCAGACCGGAGATGGCCATCCTCACCCACTTTGGCGCCAAGCTGATCCATGCCGGAGCGGAAAGACAAGCTAGCCTTATCGAGAAAGGCACCGGAGTGCGCACCGTCGCCGCTCACGACCTGATGAGCGTGCAGCTGGGTAAGGCCATCAGGATCCACCGTTCTGGATAGATAAAGGTTATTATTATATAGTAGCGCTTACATAGTATAAACTGCAGCGCAAGAAGGCCGGTGGCTCTTCCTCCTATTAGATTTGAATCCCCACCTCACCGGCCCGCTGCGGTTTTTCCCTAAAAGATGATAATGCCCTTACCCAATGCCCATCCCATGTCCTTGGAGGATAGGGTCCTTCGTAAGCTGAGGCCGAAGGCCGGAACGAGAAGGAGGCTAGAGGAGGCGGTCCAGCAGCTGCAGGGGATGACCGAGCGGTCCATATCCCGTACCGGAATGGACCTCCGCACCATGCTGGTGGGCTCGGTGGCCAAGGGCACTTACGTAGGAGAGCCCGATATAGACCTGTTCGTACTGTTCCCTGAATCGGTCGAGCGGAAGGACCTGGAGAAGGTCGGCCTGCGCATCGGGCAGGAGGTGCTGGGAGGAGAGACCAGGTATGCCGAACATCCCTACACCCATGGTCGTATCGCCGACTTCGAGGTGGACCTGGTGCCCTGCTATGCGGTACAGGACGCCTCGAGAATCAGATCGGCGGTGGACCGCACGCCCTTCCACACCAGATTCGTCCTGACCAATCTGGACGATGGAAAGAGAGAGCAGGTGCTACTGCTCAAACAGTTCATGAAGGGCGTGGGCGTCTATGGCGCGGAAGCCAGGGTGCAAGGGTTCTCTGGATATCTTACGGAGCTCCTGGTCATAAAGTTCGGGGACATGACGAGCGTGCTGAAGGCCGCTTCCGACTGGCGCCCGGGGATGATCATGGGCATGGATAGCTGGAAGAGATCGGGGGGGACCGCCCCGCTGACCTTCTGGGACCCGGTCGATCCGAAGAGGAACGTATCATCCGCCCTGTCCCTGGAACAACTTTGCCTTTTCGTCCACGCCAGCCGCGAATACCTGCGGAAGCCGGACGAGCGATTCTACTTCCCTCGGAAGAGACCGTTGATGGACCTGGAAACGATCGAGGCGACCTTCCGATTGCGCGGCACCTCTCCCTTCGCGGTGGTCCTGGACCGCCCGGACCTGGTGGACGATAACCTGTACCCGCAGGTCCAGCGGAGCGTTCTGGGGTTGCGCAAGCTGCTGGAGCAGAACGACTTCCAAGTGCTGGACATGAGGTACGCGGTGGGAAAGGACATCCGAATAGTATTCGAGCTGGCCTCTGCGGAATTGCCTCCGGCGAGGTTGCATCAGGGGCCCCCGGTCTGCACGGCCAACGCTGACGATTTCATAAACAAGTGGAGGATGGCCGGTCTTGGACAGCCTTTCATGATCGAGGGTAAATGGATGGTCTACGCCAAGAGGGAGTACCGCGACCCCGCGGCGTTCATCGCCGCCAGGGGCAGCGAGGCGGCCCTAGGCAACGATCTCCGGGAGCTTAGAGGGCTCCGGTGCTATGCTGATAGCAACGCCTACAAGGCGGGGAACCGAAGGGCGTTCACCCTCCTACTCGATAAAAGGGAAGCTTGGCGGGTCTAGGCGACCACGTTGATCGATGACGCAAAGGTCTGAACGTTCCCAGCCTCGTCCTCCGCGGTCACCACGAAGTTGTACGTTCCGGCCGTGGTGAAGGTGTAACTGAACTCAAATCGTCCGTCGTCGCCCACGACCATGTCCCAGGTCTGCGGACTAGTGCCTGTGAGGCCGAACTGCACCTTGGACAGATCACCGTTGTCGGTGATGGTGGCGTTGAAGGTTATGACCTGATCGATGGGAATACTGTTGTATGGCCTGCTGAACTGAACATCCCCGGCCCAGACCTCCAGATCCTGTATCTGAGGGTCCACGGTGTCCCCGAAGGGCGGATTCAGCAAAAGGATCCATATTCCCAGGGCCAGGAAGAAGAACATGGCCCCATTGCCCAGCCAGGTCTTGTTCTCCACCGCGCTGAGATCGACGGGAAGGAACTGGAATATGTATTTCAGAGCTACCGCCCCGACCACGATGATCAGGAGGCCGATGACGAACGATAGGTCCGTAGTTAGATAGGCCACTACACCGAACACCGTGGCCAGGAGCGCGCTGATCAGGACCGTCTTGGTGACCGTTATGTCCTTCTCCAAGAACTCCTTCTCGTTGAAGTCCGGGGGAACGAAGTTGTATTCCTCCTTGACCTCTGGCTCCTTACGCTTCTTCTGGGCCATGGACTTCCCTAATAATAACTCGGTAATAAATCCTTTTGATGCGCCGAACATCGATTGTAACCGTCATCGCTTAATTCTGGGGATTGCATGCTTCATTCGGTCGTATCACTTTCGGCCAACCCCCAAACACCTTTTTAATATGCTCAAGGATAAGGAAGGATAGGTGCAGACATGGCGAACGCCAACATTGAAGAGTTGCCTGGAGTAGGACCCGCAACTGCCGATAAGCTCAGAGAAGCTGGATACACTAATCTAATGACCATCGCGGTGGAATCGCCCAAGACCTTGGCCGATACGTGCGATATCGGGGAGGCCACCGCCATCAAGATCATCGACGCGGCGAAGAGGGCCGCCGACGTGGGAGGATTCGAGCCGGGCGACGTCATCCTCGAAAGGAGGAAGAACCTCAATCGCCTGACCACGAGCTCCAAGGCCTTCGACGAACTGCTAGGCCGGGGACTGGAATCCCAGGCCATACACGAGTTCTACGGGGAGTTCGGCAGCGGAAAGACCCAGATCTGCTTCCAGTTGGCCGTGAACGCCACCCTGCCGGAGGAGAAGGGGGGATTGGACGGAGACGTGGTCATCATCGACACCGAGAACACCTTCCGTCCGGAGAGGATAGTGCAGATGGCCAACGCCCATGGGGCGGACCCGGAGGAGGTGCTCAAGCGCATTCACGTCGCCCGCGCCTACAACTCCTCGCACCAGATGCTGCTGGTGGAGAAGGCCGCTGAAGTGAGCAAGATCAACCCTGTGCGCCTGATGATCGTTGATTCTTTGACCGCCCACTTCCGTGCGGAGTTCGTCGGCCGTGGAACGTTGGCTGAAAGACAGGGTCTGCTCAACAAGCACATGCACGAGCTGCTGAACTTCGCCGAGGTGAACAATGCGGTCATAGCGGTCACCAACCAGGTATCCGCGAAACCGGATGCCTTCTTCGGCGATCCCACCCGACCGGTGGGCGGCCACGTCGTTGGACACGCTTCGACCTATCGCGTTTACCTGCGCAAGAGCAAAGGCACCCGCAGGATCGCCCGGTTGATAGATTCCCCCGACCGGCCGGAGGCGGAAGCGGTCATCAACGTGACCGAGGAAGGCGTCAGGGACTGAGAGTCCCATGCCCCTTGAACCGGTCCTGTTCGAGATCTCGGGAGAGCACCCGACCCTGCCCAGAGCGGAGGTTCTAGCCTGCCTCCGGGCGGAGTCCCCCGGATCCCGTCAGCTCGGCCACGGCCCAGGATATGTTTTGGCGGAGCTCGATAGCGATTCCATGCCGTTCGTGGCCGGACGCCTGGGCCTCACTCACCGTTTCGGGCGTCACCTGGGAACCTGGGAACTGGACGATATGGAATCGGCAATTGGCGACCTGGACCTGCCCGAGGGAAGCGTCTGCGTCCGGGCCAAGAAGGTGGAGGGACTTCATCCAAACGTGAACACCCATGAACTGGCCAGGAAGGTCGGGAAGAGACTTTCCTCGCGGCATGAGATCGACCTCACTGGACCTGACATCACGCTCCGGGTGCTTTTATCCGAGAAGGTTCACCTGTTCATGGTCGACCACGAGATCGACCGGAAAATGTTCGACCGGCGCAAGGTCGCCGAAAGGCCGTTCTTCTCGCCGATATCGTTGCATCCCCGCTATGCCAGGGCGCTGATCAATCTGACCGGGGTGAAACGGGGAGAGACCGTTCTAGACCCCTTCTGCGGCACTGGTGGCATAGTCATTGAAGCGGCCTTGCTGGGCATGAAGGCCATCGGTTCGGACATCGACCCGGAGATGGTGCAGGGCTGCAAGCGGAACCTAGAGCACTTCGGCGTTGAGGCGGAGGTCCAGGTGGCCGACGTCGGGGACGTCCCCGCCATTTTTGGAAAGGTCGGAGCCGTGGCCACCGACCCCCCTTACGGAAGGGCGGCCAGCACCAAAAAGGAGGATATCGATCTGTTATACCGCCGGGGCATTCAAGCCACGGCCGACGTGCTCGATCCCGGCCGAAGGGCGGGCGTAGTCCTTCCCCGCTCCATCGTAGCGGAAGGGATGGACCTCCAGGAACTACATACGCAGCGCGTGCATCGTTCCCTCACCCGACATTACCACATCTTCATTCGACGGTGAAGGTGAACACGTAATCATCGCCCTGATAGACCGAACCGTTGCTGTTGAAGGACCTTATGTCCACCAACAGGTCCCAATCGCCGGCGTGCTCCTCCTCGGGCACGCTGACCTTGATCATGACCACGACGCCCTGGTCATAAGGCACCAGTACGTCCAGTAGGTCGGTGGCGTTCTCCTCGTCCCCCCCTTGCAGGAAGATCGAGACGCTCCAGCCTTGGGGAACCTGCATGGCGTTCATGGTCATAGTGGTGTTGGTATTGCCAGTGTTGTTGACCAGCATGGTAACGTAGGCGGTCGTTCCGGCCAGCATCACCGTCTCGTTCCCTCCCGGGAGATCGACGCCGAAGGAATGGTCGGGGGCGATCTCCACCAGCGGTATTGGCGAGAAGGTGATCAACAGGATGGCCATGGTCACCGCTCCCAGCGCCATCGTCCTCTTGCTAATCTTGCTGACGTCGTTCAGGGGGGCGGGATGCCGCAGCCCCAGGAAAAGGATGAGCATGGCGAAGATCAGCCATCCAGTGTAGTATAGCCCGAGGACAAGCAGCAGGCCCACCGTGGCGTAGCTGAGGTACTTGGCCTTGTCGCCTAAAAGCCCTCGCGCGACATGACCGCCGTCCAACTGCCCGGCCGGCAGCAGGTTGATGGCGGTGACCAGGAAGCCTACCCAGGCGGCGAAGGCCGTGGGGTGGAGGGTCACGTTCTCCGGCAAAGGCACCAGTAGCGATAGCAGAGCGTAGAGCGGCTGGATGGAAATGGCCACCGCGCCGGCGTCCCCCACCATCCCGCTACCCGGTTCGCCCAGGGAGGTCAGCCAGAGGCCGAGGAAGGATACCGGGATGGTGACGAGAAGACCGCCGATGGGACCGGCGGAGCCGATGAGCACCAGGGACCGACGGTCCGGGATGGGGTCCCTCATGGATATGAAAGCCCCGAACGTTCCCAGGGGCGGTATGGAAGGTATGAAGAAGGGAAGTGAAGCGGCCACCCCGCATTTCTTCGCGGCCAGATAATGGCTCAGCTCGTGAGTGCCCAGGATGGCCATGAGCGGCAGGGCGAAGAAGAGCGCCCCCCATAGGTAGTTCTCCGGCCGGGCGAGGTCGTTGTTCTCGCCGTAGGAGGCCCACAGCACCGCCCCGGCCACGACCGTGGTGATGAGCGTGACGGCCAACAGCACCCCGTTCAACCAGAGGCCGCGAGTTCTCAACCCGGGGCGCTTTACCACCCCGATGGTGTACTCCCCGCCGCTATAGCGGAGGACGGGGACCAGCATGCGGTCCTTGAGATCCCCCCGGAGCTGGTCGAACTTGCTTTGAAGGCTGGACTGCTCGGGGGTAATGAAGAAGGTGAGCGAGTCATAGCTCACCCGCACGTCGTATATAGGGAAGTACTTCGAAACCACGGCCTTGACGCTCTCCACCTCGGCCGCGGGTTCAGGAATGGCCATGAGTGCCTTATCTCAGGAGCCATTATTATTAAATTTTCATTCCACAATTTTCCATCGCCTCTGGCCAGTCCGGAACGCCATATCGCTAACGCTTTTGTATGGGCATAGCGATGTTCGGCCGTGAACCCGCTCCTTCAGCTGTTCCGGATCGGCAACGCCGTGATGGGGATAGTCGGATTGCTGATGGGAGTGCTGATCGCCTCGGGCGCCGACATCCTGGACCATTGGCAGCCGGTGGTCTTCGCGGCCGTGGCGGTGTTCTCCTTCATAGCCGGCGGCAACTCGTTGAACGATTACACCGATCGGGAGGTGGACAGGCTCGCCCATCCCGAGCGTCCGCTGCCCTCCGGGCGCATGACGCCCAATCAGGTCCTTATCATATCGGCGGTCTGTTTCATCATCTCTTTCCTATCCTCGCTCGCTTTGAACCTGGAATCGATGATCATAGTGGTCCTGGCGATAGTCCTGATGCTATCGTACGAAGTCAAGCTCAAGAAGGACGCCCTCACCGGCAACCTGGAGATAGCCCTGCTCACCGGAATGCTCTTCCTGCTGGGCGGGGCGGTGGTGGGCATGATGGAGAGGACCTACATCATCGCCCTACTGGCCTTCCTGGCCATACTGGGAAGGGAGATAGTCAAGGACATCGAGGACATGGAGGGCGATTTCGATCGGTTGACGCTGCCGAAGCGCATCGGGGCGAGAAACGCGGGCATCCTCGCCAGCCTTTCGTTCCTGGTGGCGGTCGCCCTCAGCCCCATACCATATTTCGATGGCACTTTCGGCATCTGGTATCTGGTATCGGTGGCCTTTGCGGATGCAATATTTATATACTGCTCCATTGTTCATTTTGAAAACCCCACCAAGGGACAGAAGCTGGCCAAGTACGCCATGCTGCTGGCACTGGTGGCCTTCCTCATAGGAGGAATACTGTGAAGGTCAAGGACTACATCTACGAGAGGGTAAGGAAGGGGACCATGCACATGACGCTTCTGGACCCTGCCAAGCAGAGCCCGGAGCGCGCCGCCGAGATGGCCGCAGTGGCCGAATCCATGGACACCGACGCCATCATGGTGGGGGGTTCCACCGGCGTTACCCAGGAGAACCTGGACGCCACCATCCTGGCCATCAAGAAGAAGGTCAAGGTCCCGGTCATCTATTTCCCCTCGGGCGCTCACGCCATTTCTCCCTACGCCGATGCCATGTACTTCATGAGCATGCTGAACAGCACCACCGTGGACAACGTCATCCTGCAGCAGGTGAAGGGCGCGCCCATCGTCAAGAAGATCAACGTCGAGCCGCTGTCCATGGGCTACATCATCGTGGAGCCGGGCATGAAGGTGGGCGAGGTCGGAATGGCCAGGCCGATCCCTAGGAACGAACCGAAGACCGCTGCCGCCTACGCTCTGGCGGCCGAGTACATGGGCATGAGCCTAGTGTACTTGGAAGCTGGCAGTGGTGCACCGGAGGCTGTTCCAGAAGAGATGATCGCCGCCTGCAAGAGGACGATAACCGTTCCCCTGATCGTCGGCGGCGGGATTCGCGACGCCGCGACCGCTGCCAAGGTTCGGATGGCCGGGGCGGACATCGTGGTCACCGGGACGGTGGTCGAGGACTCCGACCTTGGCGAGGACCTCAGGAAGCTCATTAAGGCGGCCAAGGGGACCGCCTGATCTCTTTTAAACCAAGGAAAACAACATCTGGTGCAGCCTTGGGTCGTTCGTGAGCTCGGGGTGGAAGGACAGCGCCAGAACGTTGTCCTGCCGGGCCATCACCGCCTCCCCCTGATGCCTGCTGATGATCCGGCAGCTGCCCCAGGTCCCGGTTATCAATGGCGCCCGAATGAACACCCCAGGAAAGGGGGAGCCCAGACCTTCGATGTCCAATGACGCTTCGAAAGACTCCCTCTGTCTTCCGAAGGCATTGCGGTCCACCGACATGTCCATCAGGCCGAGAAGTTCCGTGCCGGTACGTTCCGCCTGCTCCCCGCCCTTTTTGGCCAAAAGCACGCAGCCGGCGCAGGTGCCCATGATGGGCACCCCGTCCATGCCCATGGCCACGATCTCCTCGAACAGACCGAACTTGCGCAGGAGCTTGGAGATGGTGGTGCTCTCCCCGCCGGGGATGATCAGGCAGTCCACGCTGCGCAGGTCGTCCAGTCGTCGCACGGCGATCGCCTCTCCCTTCCTCCCCAGGGATTCCAGGGCGATCTGGGACATCCGCAGGTGCTCGGGCACCGCGCCCTGAACGGAGATCACGCCTACCTTCATCGCCAGGGCGATTCCGGGAATGCTAGATAATCCTTGTCATGCCATCACAAAAATAGCGATGCGTCTGCATCGTTCGATCGGACCTTGTTCTGATCTGAAGAGCGCGAGTATCGATGAGCTTGCGTTCTGATAGGCCGGATTATTTCTCTCCTTCGACCCCTTTTTTAACGCCCTTTCCGACGTCCTTGACAGCGCCCCAGCCTTTCTTCAGACCCTTTCCGACCGTTTCCCCGGTCTTCTCGGCCGTTTCCTCGGCCTTGCCCTTCTTTTCCTCGGACATAGCGATCAAATAACAATCAACGATGAGCGTATATCACATTTTCCGATGCGGTCCGTGACCAACCTTATCTGGACCTCATTCGTCGAATCTCTTCCGCCGGTCGATGATGGGCTTCATCTTGGGGGTGAAATCCTGGGATACCTCCTTCATAACCACCTCTATGGGATCGAGGAGATCGTTCTCCAGGCCGCTGCGTATCTCTTCCAGCTCGGTCACGGCCTTCAGGACCTCAGCTTTACCCTTTTCCATTTCCCCGTTGTACTCCACGGTGAAACACAGATGATCGCGGAAGGAGGGCTTGTCGATCACCAGCTGATAGTTCAGCACGCCGTGCACCTTCATGATCGCCTCGTCGAACAGCGCCGGGAAGATATGCTCCCCCAGCCCGATCTTGGTAGCTGCGGTGCGCCGTCCCTTCGGTTTGCCTATCTTACCCACGGTGACGTGCCCGCAATCGCAGGGCGGCAGAATGAACTTGGAGATGTCATAGGAGCGGTAGCGGAGCAGGGGCGAACCCTGGAAGGATAAGGAGGTCCAGACCAGTTCCCCTTCCTCCCCCGGCGGTAGCTTTTTTCCGGTGTCGGGGTCGATGACCTCCACCATGAAGTCCGCCTCGTTGATGTGCAGCCCGGTCTGCACGTAGCACTCGATGGTGGTGGCCAGACCCATCTCCGTCAGGCCGTATTGGCTAAGGCACTTGCAACCCCAGGCCTCCTCCATTTCGTGACGGACCACCTCAGAAAGCGGCTCGGAAGAGCAGATGATGGCCTTGAGCCCCAGCGAACGCAGGTCGCACTTGTCCCTGGCCAGAACCGTTATGCGGTAGATGAAGGAGGTGAGCCCGATGATCACCCGGGCCTGCTGCTCCCTCATCACCCTCAGCTGTTCGTCCACGTTAACGTCGGAGCAGACCACCGACTTCAGCCCGGCCACCTTGCAGGCGCTCTCTAGCATAAGGCTGGGGTCCCAGGCCACCACGGCCGGGAACATTATGTGCAGGGTCTCGTTGCTCTTCAGGCCGGCGGAGCGCAGCGCCGCGGCGATGGAGTCCACGATGTTGAGGAGGTCGTCGCTGGTGTAGAACAGCCTCTTGGGCTTGCCGGAGGTACCGGACGTGGAGAATGTTCGGGAGATCTTGCTCTGGGAAAGGCAGAGAAAAAGGAACGGTTCCTCGGCCAGATCGTCCGGGTCGGTTAGCGGCACCCTGTCCAGGTCGGCCATGGTCCTGATGTCCTCTGGCCTTATCCCCGCCTCGGTGTATTTCTTTTGATAGTACGGGCTGTTCTCCATGACGTAGGCCATCTGCCGACGGAACTTGTACAACTGGTACTGCTCGAACGTCCGTCGGTCGATCTCTCCCAGGACCTTTCGGTCCAAAGCCTTGCGGAACCCCTCATCGCGCTTGAACGAGTTGCGCACCTTGAGCAGCACCCAATCATGCAAAGGATTGTCCACATCCTCCGAGACCTTGCGGGAGGAAAGCTTGGTGCGGGCATAGGCCACGATAATGCGTTCCTTGAGGCTCATCGGTGGCGAATGCCTTCATGTCCATATATTATTTTCAAACCGCAGGGCTATTAAGAACGTAAACGCATTTCCAGGGCATGGTGGAAGCGGATTTGGAGAGATGGACCTCGGAGTTCCGATCGCTGCTGAACCTGGGGACCTATCCGATAGGTATCAAGCTTTTCGAGAAGGCCTCCGAGGCCCTGGCAGTGCCTGGCGTCAAGGTCCTGCGTTCCACGGCCACCTGCCAAATGGCCGCCCTTGCCCGCCATTATCGAGAGGACGGCACAACGGTCACCACCGCCCAGGGCATGAAATGCCTGTGGGGGCTGGCCTGCCTCGGGCTGATCCCGACACCGGAACGGCTGGCCAGGGGAGACCTTAATCTTCCTTTCACTAAAGACGAGAAGGCCGCCCGCAACCTGCAGGACAACATATTCATGCTCGGCAATTATGGACGCCGATTCAACGCCCTGCTGGTGGCGCCTCTGGACCTCATGCCGGTGGAGCCGGATGCCATCGTTGCGTACATGACCCCGGGGCAATCGCTGAAGGTGCTGCTGGGATACGAGTACCGGGAGGGGCGGGTGCTGAAGGGGACCACCCTAACCGGGCAGTCCACCGTCTGCTCGGCCATTGCCAGAGTCATCCAAGGCGAGGACCTGGTGCTGGACATTCCCTGCGTCGGGGACCGCACCTGGGGGCTGGTGCCCGATCAGGAGCTGGTCGTGGTCATCTCCCCGAAGGTGTTCGGCGAGGTCTTGGAGGGAATGAAGGCCACCGACCGGTTCGCCTCCCATCCCTTCCGGCCGTTCCTCAATTGGTCGGTCATATTCCCGCCGGAAATGGAACCCCGCTCAAAGGAGCTGGATTGACGAAAGTTCCTTATAGAAACGTAAACGGGGGAAAAGCAATATATTATGAGCGTGGTTATGCTGCCAGAGTGATAAGATGCCGCTGACACCGGAATTACGCAGGGCGGGAGTGACGCCGGAACTGATGAACACCACCAGACGTTTCGCCTGTCCCAACTGCGGAAAGGAGTTCAGCCTGATGCAGTCCCGGGCCATAGCCTGCCGGGGATGCCGCATGGCCAACACCAACTGTCGCTACGCTCGCTGCCCCTACTGCGATAAGGAGTTCCCGATGGAGCAGGTCATCACCAAGAACAAGTACGGCGAGAAGTACCTGGCAGGTTACGCCAATAATATCTTGAACAATTATTACACGCAGTTCGGGAAGAGAAATTCCCGTTAAAAAATTTATAAAAATAAAGGGGGGCGTAAGCCCCTTATTTACTGTTCTCGCTGAACTTCGACCACATCTCATGCCGGTATAGCGTCTTCCCTTCCATGGAGTTGATGTTGAACAGGCAGAAGGGGATCAGCTTCCCGTCCGGGGTGACGGTGTGGATGCAGCAGTTTCGGAAGCGTTCCGTTTCCGAGGTCCAGGCGTCCTGGAAGGCCATTGTGGAGACGGTCAGGTAATGGGTCTTGGCCCTGTCTACGAAGTCACCCCACTCGTTCTTGGTCCCGTCGTCCTCCTCTACGATTAGGGAGTCCTCAATGAAGCGCCACAGGTCGGAGATCTCCTTGCGGGTCTTGTTCGCTACGTTTGTGGTGTCCTTGGGTGGGCCGAAGGCTCTGCTGGTCAGAGGGAACAGGGAACCGTCCTCCATAACCACGGACATGGATTTGGCGTCGCAGTGCACGTTGGAGCAGGAGGTGGGGATGAAATTGTCCATCCTGAGCTCGCCGTTGGTCTGCTGCTCTATCGCTTTCAGCAGATCGGGTATGGTGACCCGGTCGCTGTCCTGGGGGGATATGGGGAAACGTCCGAAGTATGATATGGGCTGGAAATGCACCCCTTTGATGGTCGGCACCTTGGACTTGGCGAAGTTAATGACCTCACCGACCCGGTCCAGGTTGATGTTCGGGGAGACGACCGTCACCAGCGTGATGCCCATCCCGACCTTCTCGCAGTTCTCGATGCACTTCATCTTCTGCTCTAGTATGTCGCGTCCGCAGGTCTGCTTGTAAATGTCGCCATGTAACCCGTCGAACGAGAAGTACAGGTCGTCCGCCCCGGCCTCCTTGACCTTTCTGAGGAACTCGAGGTCCTCCGCGAACCGGATGCCGTTGGTATTGATCTCAATGTAATCAATGCCCATCTCCTTGCCCATACGCACGATGTCCGGAAGATCGTCCCGGATGGTCGGCTCCCCGCCGCTGATCTGAACGACGATGGGATGATTGACATAATCCAGCATGGTCTGGTACATGCCGCGGATGACCTCCAGTGAGGGGCTGAACTTGTAGAACTGGTTGGCCGAGGCGAAGCACACCGGGCACTTGAGATTGCAGCCGTTGGTGATCTCCATCACCACCAGGCAGGTGTGTTGGACATGGTCCGGGCAGAGCCCGCAGATCTGAGGGCAGTCATCGCTCTTGTCCACCGCGATCCTCTGAGGCTTGGACTGCACGGCAGCGTAGCGGTTCATGTCGATGTAGTCCTCCCTGCCTCTCCAGATCAGCACCTTCTCCGTCCCGTGCTCCGGGCACTCCTTGATAAGGTAGACCTTGTCGTCCTCGACCACCTTGGTGACCGGGATGGTCTTCAAGCATTTGGGGCAAAGTCCCTTGGTATGACCGATGACATCGCTCATTTCATTCACCGTGATATCCAACTGGAATGCAGTGTGGCACTATTCTACTTTTTGCCGAAAAAAGAGCGGCGTTTTCGCTTGGCATTTAAAATTAAAAGGAAAGGCCGCGTTTAGCGGCCTGAAATAGTTTTAAGCGCGCTTCTTCTCGAAGAGTCCTTCCGCAGCGGCCAGGGTCTTGATGGCTAGGTACTCTTCGACCCAGGCGTCCCCGGATGCGGGGTCGACCAGAGCCGGACCGGTCCTCTTGACGGTCATGTACTCCATCTCGACGTGGCCCTGAGCGACCGGCTTACCATCGTGGGTCTTCCAGTCGGTCTCGGAAACGACGTTGACAATCGGGCCCATCGCCATCTTATGTGCGTAGGCGGTCTTGACAACGGCAGTTCCAGATCCGGAAAGGTCGCTGACGACGTAGACCGTGAGGCCTCCGATGACCTTCTTGGCCAGCCCGTCGTTCCCCTTCTTGATGTACTTGCCAGTCTGGGCTGCGGTGTTCACGACATCTAGGACGTCGGATTCCTTCAGGCCCCTCTTCGCGATGAGCTCCTTTACTTCGGCGGGTATAGTAACAGTTACCATTTGTATCACCTCACCATGTTCCGTAGGTACCGAAGTCCCTAGCCGCCTTTACCAAGGCCAACATCTGACCGGGATGGGTGTACGGAGGAGTCTCGCAAGAAGTACCTAGGATGTAGCCCTTCCTGGAGTCGCGGCCTTGGAGCAACTGCTCCTTGGCCTGGTTGTACACCTTGTTCGGGTTGTTGTCGATCATCAGCTTGGTGTCGACGGACCCCATGCAGGTCGCCTTGTCCGCGAAGGTCTCCTTCAGCAATCCGGACGGGAACGGGTTCCTTCCACTGTAACCAGCGTGGATCACAGTGAACGGGGACCACATCAGGCCGTCCTTGAACAGCTTGTAGTCGGTCTGGTGGTTACCGCACAGGTGATAGAATATCTGTGGTCCTGCTCCCCTCTTGAAGCATCCGTCCACGAACTTGTACATGTTCTTGACGGAATACCTCTCGACGCCATCGTCGCTGAAGATATCGTTGTTGGCCAGCACGGACCCGACGATGAGCATCGCCATGCCGTACTTGTCCGCCAACGCCTCGGCGCCGTTGATGGCGGTCTGGGTATACTTGTCGACCAGCTTGTCTGCGGCCTCAGGCTCGGTGAACGTCCACATGATGAAGTTCTCTACACCGACCAGCTCGGCCGCCGCTCCCACAAGGTCGAAACCGTATGAGATCGGAACCAAGGTCATCGGCAGGTTCTTCGCCACGTAGTCATAGAGCCTGTAGAACAGTGGAACCGTCGCGTGGGTACCCTTCCAGTTAATCAGCTCTTCCTTGCTGGGAACACGGACCTTGTCGACGTCCTCGGGGTCCGAATAGATCGGGCCGGTCGAGATCGGCGGCAGGGTCTCCTTGTACTGCAGCGTCAATCCAAGCTCAGTGACCCACGGCAATGAGAAGAACCAGTGCGTAACTGGCAGTAGGTCAAAGAGTTGGGATATGTAACCGACGCAGTGTATACCCAACTCAGGTTTTTCATAGAAGTCCCTTATGGTGTATCCGCAGGACACAGCGGCGTTGGACAAGATGATCGGGTCCACGTCGATGCGGTCATGTGGGTTGTCCACAAAGGGGCTCGCAAAGCGCTTGGCGGCATTACCGTGCCACCTGCTATCCATGGCTGGAAACATTTCTTCGTAGCCCATAGAAATCCCCAGCCCACTAACCTCATGGACCCTATATAATGGTTGTTGATGGCTCATGAAAAATTGTTTCATTAACGCCATATACAGAACTATCAAATGGAAATATTTTTCAAATATAAGCATCTGATTTAAAATTAATTTCAAAAATTATGCAAAATATTATCATTTCACGAATGAAAATGTTAGCTCCCATGAGGTGTCTGGCTCAGGCCAGTCGTTGGTAGGCGGCCACGAAGAGGAATATCCCGGCGGCACTGAAGACTATGACCCCGCTGGTGGAAACGCTGAAAAGCACGGACAGAACGATCCCCAGGACCGCCGCCGACACCCCGAACACCGTGGACGCGACCAAGGTGGCCTTGAAAGATCTCTTTAGTTGGAGGGCGGTTAGCCCGGGCAGCACCATCAGGGCGACCACCAGGATGATGCCTATCACCTTGATAGACAAGGCAATCGAGACCGCCACCAAGAGATTGAAGGCCATGGTCATGGCCTGCACCGGGATCCCTTGAAGACGCGCGCCATCCTCATCGAAGGTTATGGCCAGCATCTCCTTGTAGAAGAATACCATGAACCCGATTATGACCAGCGCCAGAACGATGAGCACTGTCAAATCGGTGTTGTCGATGGTGAGTAGGGAGCCGAAGAGGTAGCTGAACAGCTCCCTATTGAAACCATTCGCTAAGGAGATGACAATCAAACCTAATGAAAACCCCATAGCCATCATGACCGCTATGGCCGCGTCAGATTGCGCCAAACCTTTCCTGCGCATGTATGTTATTCCGAGAACGGCCGCCGCCGAGACCGCCATTGCCCCGAGCATTGGATCTATCCCGATGAGAAGGCCTATGGCCACCCCGCCGAACGCGGTGTGCGCCACCCCGTCCACCAGCATGGATTCCTTCCTCAGGATCAGGAAAAGCCCTATCCAGGCTGAAACGACCGCAGCGAGGATCCCGCCCACCAGGGCCATCTGCAGGAACTGATATTGGAACAACGACGGCAGGTCGAAAACGTCAAAGCTGCTCATCGATGAACACCCCCTTGCATTGGTGCTGATGGAAGGCGAAGTGGAAGTGCTCCCCGTACCCCTGCTTGAGCACATCGTCGGGAACGGTGCCCTCGGTGATGGCACTGCTATGCACCTCGCGGTTAACGCAGAGCACCCGGGACATGCGGCAGAAGACCGCGGTCAGATCGTGCGACACGATGAGTATGGTTATACCTTTCTTCTGGTTAAGGTTCGCCAGCTGCATGAAGAACTTTTCCTGGGTGACCGGATCGAAGCCGGTGACCGGTTCGTCAAGCACTAGCAGTTCCGGCTGACTGACCAGGGATTTGGCGACGAACGCCCTCTGCCTCTGCCCGCCAGAAAGCATGCCGATGCGCCTGTCGGCCAGGTCGGAGATGCCCATCAGTTGAAGCGCTTCATCTACGGCGGTCCAGTCATCCTTGTTCCGGAATCGGCCCATGTTGCTCCGGTTCACCCGTCCCAGGCCGACCAGCTCCCTTACCGTCAGAGGAAATTGAGAGTCGAAGTTGATGGCGAACTGCGAGACGTAGCCGACCTTCTGCCACTGATCGAAGGACTCTATCTCCTGTCCCATGATCCTGATGCTGCCTTCAGCCTTCGGAAGAAGCCCAAGCATAGCAAGCACCAGGGTGGTCTTCCCGCCACCGTTGGGACCAACGATACCGACGTAGTCGCCCTTCTCGATGTTGAAAGAGGCGTTGGCAATAGCGTCCGCCGTTCCACGTTTCACCGTCAGACCCATGATCTCGATGATGGGCTCCATCTTCAACACCCTATGCGACCCCCAACCCGACCTTCAGGTTGACCAGGTTCTGAGACAACAACTCGAGGTAGTCCATATCGTCGTTTGGACCTAGCAGGAGATAGAGATTTAGCAATTGCACATCGCCACTCACATCGTCCGCCAATTTATTCGCCGCATCCACACTTTTACTGGGATCCACGAAAATCGTATCGAGGTTTCTGTCCGACATGAGGTTCACCAGTTCGTAGTATACGTTGCTGATGACCTCCCCCTCCGCATCCAATCCCACGATTCCGTATTGTTCGAAACCGTAGTCATACGCGATATAACCGTAAGCGGAATGGGCCACGACTATCGCCGAAATTGATGATTGGTTAAGGACCCTATAACCCTCGTCCAGTTCGGTGAGGGTTTGATTCAAGACCGCGAACCTAGATGAGTAATAATCCGTTCCATTGGGATCAATAAGGCACAAAACATCGAAGACGCTCTTGGCCTGGACCAACGCCCTCTTTGGGCTCAGCCAAGTATGAGGGTCAATCCCTTCTTCGCCCTCATCACCGCCAGCGATAAATTCCATACCTGAGGTGGTGTTGATTATCAATTTGTCGTCTGTGCGTATCGACGGTAAGATCTCGTCCAACAGCCATGCGTCAGCCGGTCCACCGTTGTAGAGAATTAGATCAGCTTCATCGGCTTTTATGATGTTCCCGGGTTGGAAATCAGGGGAGTGTGGGTCGGAATTGTATGGCAGAAGAGAGACAACGCTAACTCTCTCCCCGCCAATGGATTCCGCCATGTAGGCCAGGGGATAGAACGTTGCCACCACCTTGGTCCGATCGCCCTCATCTTCCGGATTCTTAAGAAGTGCAGATGCTGCGATGAGGATGAAAACTACCACGAACGATCCGATCACTAAGATGAGCTGCTTGCGATTCATGTGCCCGTTATTGCCAATAACTAACGAGTTAATAACATTTTCTCAAATAATTAATAAATTGCCTTTAAAAGACCAAACTAGCCCTAATAAAGAAATTGACATTTCTTTTGAACATCTGGACAGGTCGAACTCTCCAATAGTGTGAAGGGATTATTATTAACGATTAACTAGAAGTATAAATATTGGTTAATAACATTGACCTGAACATGCCGGTTATCAGCGTCTCCCTGACAGATAGGAACATAGAGGACCTCGAGGCGCTGCAGAAGGACCTGGGCTTCGGCGGTCGTTCGGAAGCCATACGCGCGGCGATGCGCACGCTTCTGGCGGAGACCAGTGAGCGCAGGTCCATGGTCGGGCAGGTGGACGGGGTGCTGATAATGGTCAACGACGCCTGCGCCTCGGGGTCCATCCATGACATCTATCACGACAACCACCCGCTGATCAAGACCCATGTGCACAACCACCTGGGCAACCACAAGTGCATGAACATGATGGTGCTCAGCGGGGAGGCCGCGGAGATCAATGCACTGCTCGATGAGATGTACCGCCTGGAAGGAATCGCCTACCTGAAGTTCATACGCTCTTGAGCTTCTCCACCGGATAGCCGTTGGCGACCCAGGATGCGAAACCGCCCAGCATGATCCTCACGTTCTTGATCCCGCTGTTCCGCAGCATGCTGGCCGCGATGCCCCCGCGGTTGCCGGAACCGCAGAAGAGCACGATCTCGCGGTCCGCGGGAAGTTCCGAGGACCTCTCCAGCAACCTTCCGAGATGCAGCAACATCGCTCCGGGGATGACCCCGGAATCCAGCTCCCGGCGGTCCCGCAGGTCCACCAATAACATGTCTTCCCCGGCCAGCTGTCTTCTCCTGACCTCGTGCACCGTGGAAGCCGGTATGGCAGAGGTGGGATCGCCCCCTTTGATCCAGGACTCCATCCCATGGACGAGGTGACCGGCGATGTCCTCATATCCGATGCGGATGAGATAGCGAACGGCGGTGTCCACCTCCTGCTGCCTCTCCGCCACGATGATCAACGGACGGCCGTAGGGAATGGCGTACCCGCCGTACACCGGCAGGCCGTTGAGCCATACGTTTAGAGAGCGGGGAACGTGGGCCGCCGCATAATTGCGCGGTTCCCGGACGTCCAAGACCAGCGCTCCGCCTTCCTGGGCCTCGATGACCTTCCGGGGGCGGAGGGGTGGCGGCTGCGGCAGTGTACCGAGTATGATGGGCCCATGAAGATTGAGCGCTTCCATCCTGGTGAAGTAGGGCGGCTTCTCCATGCCCTCCCCCATCTTAGACATTATGAAGTCCAGCCTCGTCAGCGACAGCGCGTGGTTGTCCCTCATCTCCAGGCCTATGGTGGTCATCTCCCGGTCGGAGATGGCGTGCCCGCAGGCCGAACCGGCGCCGTGGGCGGGCAGGACCATCACCTCCGGGCCGAGGGGCAGTATCCTGCGGTGCAGGGAGTCGTAAAGCCTCTCTGAGAGGTCCCGGGTGCTCTCCGGGCCGGCCAGGTCGGTCCTGCCCACGTCCCCCGAGAACAGGGTGTCCCCGGAGAAGAGAAGGAACGGACCGCGCTCGTCGGATACCAGATAGCAATGGCTCTCGTAGGTGTGACCGGGGGTGTGCATCGCATTGATGGTCAGTTCGCCCAGCCTCAGCTCCTGACCGTCCTCCAGAGGGTTCCCGTACCCGAACTCCAGCTGCCCCCCGTGATAGATGGCGGCGCCGGTGGCGTTGGCCAGTTCCAGCGATCCGGACACGTAGTCCTCATTACGATGGGTCTCCAGCACCAGCACCACCCGGGCGTCCCGGTCCTTGGCCAGGAGCTTATAATCGTCGATGTCCCGGCGCGGATCGACCACCGCCGCCTCGCCGCCTGACTCCAGGAAGTAGGAGATATGAGCCAGACCCTCCGACCTGATCCTCTTCAAGAACATGGCGTGCCTTAGATTGTCGGCAGGGGGTAAATATCCTTCATCTCAACCCTTCCGTTCAAAACCGTCCCTCATCAGGGCGCGAACCGCCTCGTCCTGACGGTCCAACGGCACTAGTATGTGATCGAAGCGATAAGTGGAGATGACGAATACCGGTATCCCGGCGCCAGCCAGAGCGGCCGACGCCCTGGCCAGTATCCCGACCAGCGAGAGGTCGAAAGGACCCATGGTTATGCAGGCGTAGGGGCCGTTGGCCTTCGGCCCGGTCTCGTGGGAGACGACGGTTGATTCGTCGCCCTCGTCCACGAAGGCGAAGCGTTCGCCCCTGAACTCATCGCTCCTCACCAATCGGTGCACGTAGAGAGGGGGGCGGTCTAACCAGAATGAGGCCATGAGCATCTATTGACGTACTATGGCATAAGCCTGACCTTCGAGACGTCTCATGGGCCGCCTGCGACGGTGCATGGGTCCGTCAGACGCCCCGGCGGTCGGATAGACCACTCTAGAAGCTGACGGTAGGAAAGCATGGGACGATGAGCGCGAGGAAAAGGCGATGTTCTCGGGACCGTTCATGACCTGTGCATTACGCCAAGAGTATTTACGCTAAGCACCGAGATGAGCGAAAGTGTGCGTGACGGTTATTTCGGAACGCTGATTCTAATATGTACGAACGGCATGGGGTCGGCGTCATACCAGGGCTTTCGACCCTGGGGAGGATGAGCACGGAATGGGAGCGACGGAGGATGGTCGGGAAGGCGCGGTCAACCTGGGCGACCGGCTCTTGGATTGGGCGCTGCGGGGCGACGTCAAGCATCAGCTCCTGTCCATCTGCCTGTTCGGCCTTTTCATTTTCGGGATCGTCATCGCCATTGACGGGCTCATGCTCAGGCCGCTCTTCGGCGACATCCTGAGCGACCCCACCGACCTGAACTTTTACCGCGAGAGGGCGGAGAACATTTTGGATGGGAAGATCCCCTACGTGGACTTCTATTCCGAATCGCCGCCGCTGATCATGTATCTGTTCCTCATCCCCCAGCTGGCCGGTGGATCTACCCAGTCATATCAGCTGTTCTTCGCCGCCTTCGCCATTCTGACCGCGGTAACCTTCTTCCTTTGCCTTAGGGAGCGTGACGAAAGGAAGGCCATGGCCGCCGCGCTGCTGTACCTAGTTTATCCGTTAGGGATGATGGAGTTCGGCTTCGGGGTGCAGGACGAGGCCATAACCACGTTCCTGTTCGTCCTGCCGCTGCTGCTCCTGATTCATGGGCGTGCCGGGTCATCCGGAGCCGTTTCATTCCTAGGGGTGTTGACCAAGATGTTCAACGTCATCGTCCTCCCCTGGACGTTCTTGCATTGCGACAACCGGGGACGGTTGCGGATGGCATTGGCCTTCGTCGGCCTGGTCCTCCTCGTGCTCGTCCCCTTCATCATCCTCTTCCCTGGCGAGCTGCCCTCCTTCTCCTATTACTTCCTTGGCGATCCTGACTCGCCGACCGGCGGCTCGTCCATAAGCCCCTGGCATTATTTGGGGATGCTCGGCCTCGGCCTACCGGGCTGGGCGGGGGTGACGTTGACGCTGATCGGATTGGCGGCATCCTCGCTCTTCGCCTACTGGAAGAAGATGTCCCTGTGGCAGGGAGCGGCGTTGGTGACCATGGTGTTCTTCCTCACCTATCCCAAGATCCTACTGGTCTACTTCATGATGCCTGGCGTGCTCCTGCTCATGTGGGGGGTGGAGGACCGCAAGGTAGTGCTGAAGCTTTCGGCGATGCTCGTTCCTCTATTTCTTTCCGTGGCCATCACCGGCAATGGGAAGAACCCGTTGGCGGACGAGCCCTGGGCGTGGCTGCTGGGAATGGCCCTGAGCCTGATAGGTTGGGGGCTGCTGGTCCACGCCTGGTGGAAGGTCAGGGACCAAAAGCCGTTCTTCGAGCGCGTTCTGGGCGATGGATAGGGAACGAACCCGTTCTTTAGGGAGTTCTAAGTTCCTGACGACCTGATGGACAAGCTTATTCCGAGCAAAGGGCATTGACCTAAGCCCATGACGCCTAGAACGGAGACGGAACAGCTGAGGAGGCAGCTCTCCTGGTTGAGAGAGCCCTGGACCTGGCTGATGCGGAACAGGGTCCTTGAAAGGTTGGAGCACGCGGGACCTTTCCCGACAACCCTGGACGTCGGCTGCGGCCCCGGCCTGGTCATGGAACTGTTCTCCCCCTTCCTGGACGTAATGGGGCTGGACATTGACCCGGAGATGGTCCGGCAGGTCAGGGAGAAGGGAATGGAGGCGGTGCAGGGAGATGCGCAGGACCTGCCTTTTGAAGATGACAGCTTCGACATCGCCTATTGCTCGTTCACCATGCTTTGGGTCAACGATCCCGGGAAAGCGATCGCTGAGATGGCCAGGGTGGCCCGCCGCTGCGTGGTATGCCTGGCCGAGCCGGATTACGGCGGGCGCATATGCTCTCCACCGGAGGTCGCCTTGCTGGACGAAGCTCTCGTCCGCTCCCTGCGGGCCGAAGGGGCCGACCCCTTCGTGGGGAGGAAGCTGATCCTTTTCATGGAGAGAACCGGCCTGGAGGTGGAATCCGGTGTCCATCCGGGGACGTGGTCGCCTTCGCAGCTCAGGGACGATGCGCGGGCGGAATGGGATTCGCTGTCCAGGGCGGTGAGCGGATCGGTCGACGCGGAAACGATGGCCAAGGCGAGGTCCGCCTGGGACCGGTCCTTGGCGGACGGCTCCCTGTTCATGTTCAACCCGGTGTTCTACGCCATCGGCTGGAAGCGCTGATCACATGTTGGAGTGCCGGTCCAGGCAGATATAGTCGCCGTGCTGGCGCGACAGGGGGCATCCACCGCCGCAGACCTCGTTCATCCCGCAGTCGACGCATTCCCCGTCCAGGTACTCACGGTTGCGTATGCGCTTGCACAGGTCGTGGTTCCATATCATCTCCCATTGGTCAAAGAGTATGTTGCCCAGGGGCTCGTAATAGCTCTGGCATGGGAGCACCGTGCCGTCGGGCTCCACGGCCATGTTCAGGGCGCAGGCGGTGCATTGCTTTATTCCAAGCCCATGGTTGATGGGATTGAACTCGTGATATGGCGTCGGGGTGTACCAGATCAGCTTCACGTTGTTCTCCGCGGCGATATGCCTGAGGGAATCGAGCGCCGTGGCCAGCTCCTCATAGCTTATCCCTTCGGCGTTGACCCCCTTGCCGGAACGGATCAGTCCGTTGAAGGCGATGTTCTTGACACCTAACGAGATCAAGAAGCGCATGGTGCCCTCCACGCCATCCAGATTGGAGCGCATGATGGTGGTGTTGGTGGAAACGTACAGGTCCTCCTGCAGGGCGACCCTCAATCCATCCATCGTCTCCTTCCAGGCCCCCTCGCCACCGGCCAAGCGGTCGTGGACCTCCTCATTGGAAGACAGTACCGTGATCTGCACGTGGTCCAGTCCCCTGGCCACCAGGTCATGCAGGTACCCCGGGCGTCCCAGGTTCCGACCGTTGCTGACCAGCCCGGTGACCTGGCCGTACCTCTCGGACCAGGACACCAGTTCTGGAAGTGCTGTGCATTCCGTCGGCTCGCCGCCGGTGAAGACTATGTGAGGGATGCCGAGCTCCCAAGTTTTCGTTATGACCTGCTTCCATTGGTCCAAGGTCAGCTCCTTGAGCTCGCGCGGTTCATTATAGCAATGGCCGCAGCGGTTCTGGCAACGGTAGGTCAACGCCAGGTCCATACGGTATGGCGCCGGGAAATCGTCCTTTCCAATGGACGGCTTGTCAGGACCGATCATGCCCAGGACCTCGTTATCTCCTTTTAGGAACTCGGTCAGCTGTTCCTTGACCAGGCCGAAGTGCTCTTGCGCTTTCGACCTGTCCAGATGTTTGTAGCGCCGTTGCATGTACTTGGCCATGCGCTTCTCGTTGCGATCCTCCAGAACGCAACGGACGTAATCCAAGGCCGTCCCGTTCAGGAATATGATACTTGAGGCGTCGACCAGTAGCGCGCCCTTGCTCTCCGAGTCGATCCGCAGATGGAAGCGGTGGCCTTTAAGCTCGCCAAGGCCGTCGTGCCTGTAAACGCCTTGGGGGAGACCTTTGCCGTTGAGCTCCCGCCACCAGTTGGTCAGGGTCATCGTCCACCTCCGGCGCAGGCACAGGCGCAGGCACAGGCGCAGGCGCAATGGGAACCGCTCGATACGCGGCCAGGGCTGGAAACCGGCACCGGGTTGGTCACCCTGACCACGTCATTGGTGATCCCGCGCATATCGTTGACGAGATTATTGGCAGCGTTGCGAACGTTGTCGACGTAATCGTTGGCCATCCTTCCCACGTCCACGCTTGCCCTGGCGCCACCTGGAATCGGCCGGTGGATGAACAGGGGCAGGATGAGAATGTCCCTCTGCATCCTTCCCGGGTAATCCGGATCGAGCATCATCCAGTCATTGTTCTTCTGCAGCTGGAATGCGGCGTCGTCCGGCGTACCGGCCGCCTTCACCTGCTGCCAAGCCTTGTCACAGATGACCTCGTAATACCTCTGGGTGGCCGACTGTTCAAAACCTTTCATCTTCTCCAAGGTGGCGTTGATCAGGTTCACCAATGTCTTCTTGAGCTGGGGGCGGCTGACGGTCCCGTCCGTGTTTATTGAGTTCAGATAGTCGGTCTCGTAGGGATGTTCGCCAGCATCGGCAAGCTTCTGCAGGCGCATGGGCGCCTGTTCCGATAGGACGCGCACCTTGCCCTTCTTGATCAGGCCGAACAGGACCATGGCAGAGACCATCTCCAACGGCCTTTCGAGAACGACCGCCGCCTCCACCACGGTGAGGTCGCGTCTCGGACCGGCGCCCACCACGTTCATGACCGGTTCGTAGTAATCCCCACGGCGCTTCCTGGCCATGGAGACGTTTATCCCTATGAACAGAACGGCGAAAAAGGCCATTACTATGAGCGGCAACAGCAGCGATATCAACGCCCATATGTCCCCGAGGATGTCCATCTCCGGGTCGGGCAGGAAGTACTGCTCCACGTACACCGTCGGAAAACCGATGCCCACATCGAAATTGCCGGCGGCGACATCGTTGGGATGGACATTGGTGTCCGTCCAGACGGCGACGTGCCTCTCGGTGGCGTTGTCCCAGTAGATCTGGTCCCAAGGGTTGCTTTCGTACCAGAGCGCCAGTGAATCGTTGACGAACGCCTCCGGGAAGATAAGCCTTTGAACCAGTTCATAGGTCGGACCGACCTGGAACTCCGGGTCGAACCAGGTCGGACGGAAACTTATCCCGACGGTGTCGTTCACCAGCTCGTTCTGGTACACCATGTGCGGGTTGTTAACGTGGAAGTACAGCTCGAACGAGCCTTCCTGCTCGATAATGTTCTGCAGGCCGTCCCCGAACTCCACCGCCATGCCCACGTCGATGTACGGGGACTGGTGAAGCATCTCTGGGAAGTACTCCGAGCCGCTGACGACTATGAGAGCGGTCGCCGAACCCTCGTCGTAGTAGGAATTGGGCAGGCCGATGTCCACCCCGTCCAGGGAGCCGACGTTGGAGAATAGGAAATAGTAATCGATGTCCACGCTGCCGTCACGCAATACCGTCACATTGACCTCCTCCCTGGCCACGGAAAATGAGTAATCGGCCGCCTGGACCTCGCCGATGGGCGACAGGTCGAACGAGCCGAGCCCTCCCAACGCCAACGAGGAGATCAGCAACAAAAGCGCAACGTTGACCGTGAGAAGACGAAGAGGACCTTGCATCGGACTCACCATTTCGGGGCTTCCTCCAAAGAGGATATCGTGCCGCAATAGGGGCACTCCATTATGACGCCGCCCTGCACGACCTTGAGGTTATTATCCGAGAGGGGCGCACCGCAGGACCTGCAGATCAGCTCCTTTTTCTCCATCTGCCCGGAACCGGACATGGTCACATTGAAGTTCTGGGTGACCAGGGTGGGCTTGGAGGCCTCGATCCTCTTGCTGCGATAGACGAAGACCATGAGCACCACGGCGAGAAGCACGAACGCACCGCCGGTGATGAGGTTCTGCGTTCCGGCGGCGATCAGGAAGATGACCCCCAGTAACATAAGGAATATGGCCACGAAGAGGATGGCGCTCTCCATAACACGGTTCAATTCGATTCCCCCGGCATCGCAATATGTTCCAGGATTTTAAAGGTGATTGAGAGGGGGTCGGAACGGAGGTAGGCCTGGGGAAAAGCATGGCCTGGGCTGATAGGCGGGGAAGAACGTTTCCCGCCCTCCTTGCTTTAATTACCTACTGATCTTGAACCAGCAGATTGCGACAGCGGCCACTATCATGACCACCACGACGACCAGTATTGTGGTGGTCAGGGATGACCCACCATCATCGGCCATGGCGGTGGCGTTCAAGATGTTGGATAGTTCCGATTCTCCGATGGCGTTCACCGCCTTCACCGCGAAGTAGTACGTCGTATCCTCCTCCAGGCCGGTGACCGTGACGCTGGTGGTACCGTTCGATAACGTCGGACCGAACTGTTCGTTCGGAGCGATGGTCCCGAAGAACACCTTGTAGCCGGTGATGGTGCTGTTCCCGTCGTTCAATGGAGCGGTCCAGACCAGATCGGCCTTCAACCCGTCAGCGGTCGCCGATACCAGCAACGGAGCGGACGGCTCTGACAATGCGAAAGAGCCTATTCCGAACCAGGTGGGCGAGGTGAAGTTGGCCGCTCCCTCGTAGTAGTAGATCTCCAGCGACTCGTTTGTATTCCCGATCCAATTCAGCCCGCATTCCGGAGCGTCTCCCATGAACAGAATATATTCCAGAGCGGGCAAGGATACTAGCGCATGGTCCTCGATCGAGACGACGCTCGCCGGCACCGTGATGGACGTGAGGGCCTCGCAGGAATCGAAGGCGTACCCGACGATCGTTTCGACTCCGTTCGGTAAGACATAATCCCCGGCCTTCGCCTCCGGATGCTTGAGCAAGGTGGTCATGTTCTTATTGAACAGAACATCGTCTTGGCTCATGTACATCGGATTGGATGGGTCGACGATGATCTCCGCCAGGGACGGGCATTCATCGAACATCCATTCTCCCATTGAGGTGACGCTGTCCGGAATGGCTACCACCACTAGCAGAGGGCAATCGGATATAGCGCCCTCGCCCATGCGGATTACGCTATCCGATATTACCACTGATGTAACTTCTCTCGCATATGCCATGCACCAATCGCGCATGCCGGTGACCCCGTCGGGCACGAAGTACTCCCCGGGCTTTCCGGACGGGTATTGCAGAAGTTCCGTCAAGCTCTTATTGAACAGCACCCCGTCCACATCAGCGAAGTTCGGGTTGTCATCGTGCACGTTGATCGCTTCAAGGTCCCGGCAGTAAGAGAGGGACCACATGGGCAAATCGAGCACGGCCGCGCCGACGCTCACCGAGGTTAGGTTCAGGCAGGAGGTGAAAGCGTTCTCCCCAAGGGCGGTGACGGTCCCGGGAATTACGAAATCACCTCCCAGACCGCAGGGATAGGTGACCAGCTCGGTGAGGTCCTCGCTGAAGAGCACTCCGCCCACGCTAGCATAGTTCAAATTACCGACCTCCACGTCGATGGCCTCCAGGTTCCGGCAGTTTATGAAGGCGTTGCTTGCCAGGGATGTGACGCTGGCCGGGATTACCACATCGGTCAGTGAAACGCAATAGTTGAACGCCGCCGAGGAGATAGTGGTCAATCCATTGCTCAAAGTTAGCGTGCCAAGGGAATGGCAGTTGTCGAAGGCGTTGTTGCCTATGGTCAGAACGTTGCCTGGTATGGTCAGGGAGGTCAGCGAGCGGCAGTATGCGAACGTTCGGTATTCTATGGCAGTAACGCCACCGCCTATGGTAACGGATGCCAGGGAATAATCGGATGCGAAGGCGTAGTTCCCAAGGGTGGTGACGCTGTCCGGTATGACGATCGACGTCAACGCATCGCAGTAGGCGAACGCGTTCGATTTAATAGACAAGATACCGGCGTCCAAGCTGGCCGAGGTCAGCGACTTGCATTCATAGAACGCCTTATCGTAGATGGTTAGCACGCTGTCCGGAACGGTGACGGCAGAGAGCTTGCAGCGCGCGAACGCTTGGTCGAGAACGTACAACGTTCCGTCTGGCACCACGTACAGGCCTTCCCGGCCGGAGGGGAACATCCTCAGACTGTTAAGGTTCTTATTGAAGAGCACCCCGTCAACGCTGGCGAAGTCCGTGTTGCTGGAATTGACGTTGATGTCCGTCAGATCGGGGCATTCCGCGATGGCGGCCCCGATTATCGAGGTGACATTGGCGGGGATGGTCACCGAGGTCAGCCCGTCCAGCAGATAGAAGGCGTGATAATCGATGGCGCGGACCGGCTTACCGTCCATCTCGCCGGGAATGCTCACGTCCCCTCCTGGACCAATATAATTCTTGATCTTTACCTCGGTGTCGCCGTTGATCAGCTCGTACTCATAATCCCCGTTCGTTTCCGCCGCTACGGAACTGATGAACGATGAACCGAAAAGCGATGCCAGCATTATCAATGCAAAAAAGAGAGCGCCCAACGAAATGAACCTGGATGACCTGGTCTCTTCCACCTTGTCTCCCCCCTAGAGGACGATGAAAATACTCTCGTTTGCAGACTATATATAAACTGGGAACTTAGGGAGAAGTGGTCCATGGATGGTAGGATGCCCTCAGTCCGCCTTGGCGGACATCCCCCTCTCGCCCAACCTGGAAATGAATGCGCCGATGACCGACAAAAACCCTCCGAAGGCCACGGCGGTGGCGACGGAATCGGAAAGCTCTCCGGCCAGAGGTCCGCCGGCTATCGCCCCGTAGTCCATGGACCCCATCATCAGCGTCATGAGTATGGTCGCCAAGGATACGCCGACCGCCAGGGACAGGTTCCTGGTGGTGGCCTGTATGCTCGATGCCAATCCGCTCTTCTTGATCGGCAGGGCCATCATCATCTCGGCGTTGTTGGGCGTCTGGAACATGCAGCTGCCGATCCCCATGACCGCGAAGGCCACCAGCACCACTGGGATGTTGGCGCTCATGAAACCATAGGCCATCATGAAGAAGGACAACGCCCGAATGAGATGGGCCAGGGTGGTATATGGGAATATCCGTTTGCGGTCGTAGATCCTGCCGACCAGCGGAGAGCCGAACATGGTTATTGCCGGAAGGATCATGAAGATGAAGCCGACCGTCACGGGGTCGTACACCAGCACTCCCTCGAAATAGAAGGGGCCGAGGATGGTGACCATGTTCATGGAGATGAAGAACATGATCATGCTCAACACCGTCAGGGAGAACCTCCTGACCTTGAAGACCGTGAGGTCCAGTAGCGGCTCGGAGACCCTGCGCTCCCTCCTTATGAAAAGAATGAATGTTGCAATGAGAACGATCAGCAGGATTGCAGTGTTCGTTCCGACCTTGCCGGTGTTCCCTATCTCACCTAATGCCAGAACCAGCGCGGCCATCATCATAATCCAAAGGACGGCGCCCAGGAGGTCGAGATGGAACCTTTCCGATAGGACCTCGTCCAGATGGAGATATTTGAAAGCGGCGACGGCGGCGATGAGACCGATCGGCACGTTAACGAAGAAGATGGATTGCCAGCCGAAGGTTCCGACGAGAACGCCACCGATCACTGGGCCGAGCATGCCGCCAACGGCGACGGTGGAACCGAGGAATCCCAAGGCCTTGCCGCGGTCCTTTATGGTGAACAACCGAAACACTATGGCCGTGGAAACGCTGAACATCATCGAGGCGCCCAGACCCTGCAGCAGCCGGAACATGATCAGCTGGGTCAGGCTGGAGGAGAGGGCGCATGACAGTGAAGCCAGGGAGAAGACCACCAGACCTACGGTGAAGAGACGCGCTTGACCGACCCTCTCGGCTATCTTGCCGCAGATGATCAGGAAGCAGGTCTGCACCAGAAGATAACCGGTGACGACCCATTGCGTATCGGCGACGGCCATATGGAAATAGGAGGTTATGGCCGGCAGGGCGATGTTCAACGCTACCGCGTCCAGCACGGACATGAACACCCCCAGCATCACGATGACCAGGGCCACGTACCGGCCCTTCGGCGCTTCCGTCCCCTTCATTTCGTTCAAGCCCTTGAAAGATGGGTCCCCCTTAAATGTTGTGCAATATCCCCGGCGAGTTCCAGAACTTCTTGGCGGGCCAGCCGCCCTGGTCCCCTGACCGGATGAGGCGATCGCCCTTTGGACAGTCCTTCAATTGGCCCGGGCACGCGGACAATTTCAACAATGAGTACGAATTGTCGATAGTAGGTTCACCGCCATCCTTAGATGTTGCCCGTGGGTTTACGTAGATGCGGATACGGTGGAATCGGTCTCGCCATTTGAGACCGTAGGTATACCGCCCTAAGGTTCACGTTCTCTCGAATAACCTAAATATTGATTTCTAATAGAGTTGCCAAAGCAGATGGTCGGCGGGGAATGGTCGATGACCGAGCCCTGCCAGGGACAGATGATACCTTTGGACGTCGCAACTGAGTTTGCCTGGATAGTGTTCATCATATGCTTCGCCGCGCTGTTGGTCCTTGACCTTGGGGTCTTCAATCGCAAGGCCCACATCATCAAGCCAAGGGAAGCGCTGCTCCAGATGGCCCTCTTCATTGGAGCCGCCGTCGGCTTTAACGCTGGTATCTACTACTACATGGGCTCGCAGGCCGGCCTGGAGTTCACCACCGGCTACCTCATGGAGCTTATGCTCAGCGTGGACAACCTTTTCGTCATCATTCTCATCTTCACTTCGTTCTGCATTCCCAGAAAGTTCCAGCACAAAGTGCTGTTCTACGGTATCCTCGGCGCTTTGATCTTCCGTCTGGCCTTCATTTTGGTGGGTGTGACGCTGGTCGAGAGGTTCGAATGGGTGCTCTACATCTTCGGGGCGTTCCTGGTGCTCACGGCAATAAAGATGGTCGTCGGCAAGGAAAAGGAGAACGTGGATCCGGAGCACAACCTGCTTGTCCGCTTCTTCCGCAGGTTCCTTAGGGTCACCAAGGACTACCATGATGACAAGTTCTTCGTGCACCTGCCGAACGGGGCTGGGAAGATAGTGCTGTTCGCCACCCCGATGTTCATCGCGCTGCTGGTGATAGAAAGCACCGACATAGTGTTCGCCGTGGACTCCATCCCGGCGATCCTTGGTATAACGACGTCGTCGTTCATCGTCTTCAGCTCCAACGCGTTCGCCGTGCTTGGTCTCCGGTCCATGTACTTCGCGCTGTCGCACATCATGACCCTGTTCTGCTACCTGAAGTATGGGCTTGCGGGGATATTGGGATTTGTGGGCGTGAAGATGCTGGTCGGCATCTTTGACTACCACGTGCCGGTGCTTACATCGCTCCTAATAATCGTGGCGATCCTCGCCGTGGCCATGGCCGCCTCCTGGATCAGGACGCACAAGACCGGCACTTGCCCGGTGGTACAGGAAGTGCAGGCGGAGAGCTGTCCGGCCCTTAAGAGCCTGGAAGAGAAGAAATGAGGATCTGGCGGACTCGGTGAAATCATTTAAGGGCTCAATTCTCGGTCGTAGAATTAAATAAAAACCTTTCTATATTCACCTAGTCCATGATTTCCCAGGAAAATCCTCAGAGGTGCTCTTGTGAAGTTGGATGTCAGAGTGTTTTCGGTCGTGGCCTTGGCCATTGTCATGCTGTTAGGAACGTTATCGCTGCCGGCTGTCCAGGCAGATACTACCGAAGGGGCGTGGGACGGCGGCATGCCTGTCCAAAAGAACGTTAGGAATGGTGGCGACCCTTTCGTCGCCCAATCGGCTAACGGGAACAAGATCGTGGTCTGGACAGAGAGCGATGATGATTTCAATAAATTCATTTTCTATTCAATGTACACACCAGCGACAGGTTGGAGCTGGCCGGACGTCCTGGCCGCCGCCGGGGGAGGTGACGCCGTTTCCCTGCCTCAGGTCGGTATGAGCGACAACGGCAGCGCGATCGTCTGCTGGTACGCTAGCAGCACGGAGAGCCATCTGGTCTCACGGACGTTCATCCCGGACATAGGCTGGAGCGACATGTTCGACCATGGAAGGTCCAATTCCTGGGGATGGAGAACCCTTCGGCTGGCCGTTAACGGGGACGGGGACGCCCTGATCGCCCACCTTGGCATAAACAGCACCGCGCAGGGCGTGGAGGTGTGGACGTACACGGCGGGATCAGGCTGGGAGGACCCTGAGGTCCTGCAGTCCATTCCGCTCAGTGAGAGCCTCTACGGCATCTACGCAATGCTAAGCGACTCCGGCCGTGCGGCGGCGAGCTGGCTGCACTCGGACACCAGCAATCACGTGATGGTTTCGACCCGGACCGCAACGGGGGAATGGGATTCTCCGACGGAGATAGATGACGCAGGAGGCTACACCTTCTGGATCCGGGTGGGTGTGGACGATTCCACCGGGGAGTACATGGCCACCTACCTGAAGTCCATTCCGCCGTACGTCTCCACCTACTACAGCGTTACCGTGGACGGGACTTGGTCCGCGCCGGAACCGGTGGCGGGGTTGAACAACACTTATGCCTGGAACTCCAACATGGTGATGAACCGTGACGGAAAAGCGATAGTGGTGACGACGGATCATATAGGGTCCGAATGGGCAGTTAACGTGACCATGTTCGACGATGGCGAGTGGACGCCGACCATATCCCTCACCACCAACCTAACTGGGCTGTACTACCCGGAGATAGCCATAGATGAGCTGGGCAGGGCGGTGGTGACGTGGGCGACCGACGATGGAAGGATGGCCGCTACATACACGCCCGAGGGCGGCTGGTCAGACGTCGATCAGGTAGGACTGAACTCGGCGGGAAATATGAACTCGGTCGGATCGGTCAGCCTGGAGTCTGGGTCCGTGCTTGTAGGCTATTATTCGTTCACCACGGTGAGCACGATCTGGGTCAGCTCGTACTCGTTCCCTGACATGACGCCCCCGGAGCTGCAGGTGGACCAGGTTACGGGTGAAGAGACCGAAAAACCGCTGTTCGAAATTACCGGGACGACCGAGCCGAACGCCGTGGTGGACGTCAACGGCAGGCCTGTGGTCGTTGACGCCTCCGGCGAGTTCTCGGTGCTGGTAGAGCTCACCGACGGAGCCAACGACCTGGTGGTGACGGCAATGGACGAGGCTGGGAATATGGCAGAGGTGTCCATTACAGTGACGTACACCGATCCCGTGCCCGGGCTGGAGGATGAGATAGACCAGCTGCAGGAGGACCTGGACGCGGCCAACGACGAGATCGCCAGCGTGGAATCGACCGCCATGCTCATGGGCATATTGGGCGTGGTCGGCCTGATCATAGCCATAGTGGCCCTGGTCTTGGTGTTCATGCGCCGCAAGGGCTGAAGAACGCCCGCAAACCCTTTTTCCTTTCTTTTCATCCTTGGCTCAGAAGCGCTAGATGCTGTGAACATCTTCTTTCGTCCGTCCCATGGCCGCCGCTCTTTGATCGGCGGCTCCAGGATTCAGAGGTCCCTGACGATGGCCTTTATCCTCTCCTTCAGGTCGATCAGGTCGCTCTCCTCGACGAACGAATGCTCGGCCATCCTGAAGACCATCTTCATGTGCTTTTGGACCGCCTGCTTCTGCTGGTCCGTGCGCGTGAACTTATGGATGGTGACCAGGGACTCCATCAGCCTGATCAGTACAGCTGGACTAGCACCGGCGAACTGCCGGATCTGGTTGAAGGAGGCGTTCAGCATTCCTTCGAAGGTGAGAACATCGGCCACCACCCTGACCTTCATATCCTCATCGCTACGATACATCAACGGGAACTTCACCCTCGTAAGGTGGCACATGGTCGAGGTGAGGTTATCGACGCAGGTTATGGCCGTGTAAGGATCGTTCACCCCCGGGGACAGCGCCCTGACGGCTATCTCCACCATCTGATGGATGGAGAACTCAGCATCCTGATAAGGGGTCCTCACCTTCCCCACCAGGAACGCCGTTTCCAGCCTCTTGATGCTCTTCTCAGGAAGATCGCCGTTATAGCATACCTCCATGACGCTGGAGTCGAACACCAGGTGATCGCCTGGCCGGAAATTGACGATTATCAGCAGGTCGCCATCCTTGGCGGCGGAGAGCGTGGTATCGTAGTTCAGGTACTGCAGGTATCCGCTCCGGGGAGCCCTGACCGCATATCTCTGGTCGTAACCCTTCCTGAGCTCTTCCCGGTCCAGGACATCCTCCAGCACCTCATCCCCTTGCACCTCGTCCGGGAATATGGTGTCCAGGTTCGTGTTCAAGGTCGTGGAGATGTCCGATATCACCTTGTCGGCCTGGATGCCCACCGATATATGGTGGATGAATATTATGAGGAGTATTATGTTGGCGACGGCGACCAATATGGAGATCAGTATGGAGATCTCGGGAACGAAAACCGCGCCCGTTCCCTCATTGACGGCGTTCAGGACCAGCAGGCAGTAGACGAACGTGGCGATATAACTGCCCAGCACCACCTGGTTGGTACGGTCGTGCATGAAGTTCCTGAGCAGCCGGGAACCGAACTGGGAGGAGGCCAAGGTCAGGGCCACCAGGGTGATGGAGAAGACGGTCCCGGCGACGCCGATCATGGCCCCGGAGATGGTGGACAATACGCTGCGGGCGGAATCGACGTCGTTGGGCAGGATGTGCTGGAAGAACCCGGGAGGGTCGATGTCTATCGAGGCGTCGATGAAGATGGAGAGGTTGGCCCCTGCGAACGCGACCAGTATGAACAGTATAGGGATGAACCAGAAGCTCGACGTCAGATCGTTCCATACGGACCTCAGTCTCATGAACATGCGATCACCTGGCCAGCGGGTTGCCTGTGCCGTTATGACTACCGAGGTAGCGGATATTTAACGGTTTATCGAATACGGGGGAGCGTCTCTTCTGGCATCGAAGATCGAACGGCCCCCTGACCATTGGAGATGCCCCAGAGGGTTCTCACCCCCTAGGGCGCCTTGGGCTTCCGCACCCTCGTCAGGAGGACGAGGACCAAGGCCATCAACCCGATCGAAAGACCTAGTGCGCCTAGTATGAGCGGCAGTCCATCGCTCTTCAGCGCATCGATGTCCCCCTCCGCGCCAGAGAGCTGGTCCTGAACCGATGAAAGGTCATTGGCGGCGGAGTCCAGTTCAGCGATGATCTCGTCAATGTCCTCCATCATCGCGCCGATGTCATCGTTCGAGGCCTCCAATGAACCGTTCAGCTCCGTCAGGTTGCCGTTCGTATCGTTGAGCGCGTCCCGCAGGTCCATTAGCGCCGCCCTCATCGATGTTATCTGCGCTAGCGCTTCCGACACCTGCTCGGCGGTCATGTTCTGGGCATCATAGCAGGATGCGAGCTGTTCGCTGGCATCCTGCAGCCAGGCCCTCGTGAGGTTGAGCAGCGCCCGCGTCTCGTTCAGCCGGGACGCGGTCTCATTGAGCCGGTCCGCAAGATCGCTCGTTTCGTTCCGGAGGTCATCCAACTGCTGGTCAAGCACGTCGATCTCCTGCTGCATCTGGTTGATGTAAGTGACGGTGACGCTCGTCGAACCGCTTGTACCCCATATTCCGTTGGTCGCCGTCACAGTGATGGTGTTCGCACCTTCCACGAGCGGTATCACCGCCGAGTAGCGACCGCTTCCATCGTTGGCGAATATGTAATTGTTGATAGTCAACGATAGGCCGGGGTCGATCGCCCCTGACACCAGGACGGACGGGGAATGAACGATCTCGCCTGGGACGGGGGAATCGACGGTAACCTCGACCTCCGACAGGAACATCAACGCATATTCGCGGATGAACGTGGAGCCCCACTCGTTCCATACCACCATCGCGTTCCCGTTGTCATCCATGGCGACTCGGGGATTTTCGGCGAACACGCCGTGGTCCTCGAGGAGCGTCGGGGCCTCCCAGATACCGTTGGAATATCGATCAGCGTAGATGCTCGCGGGCGAATTACCGCCATCACTCCAAACGGCGATCGCATCCCCGTTGTCGGCCAGCGCCACACTGGGGATCTGAACGGCCCCGGTGCTGTTCCTGATCGTGGTCGGCGTTCCCCATGAGGCATCAGAGTATACGTTCGAACAGACGTTTCTTAACAGGGACAGATCGTTAAGCTGCCTCCAAACGACGACGGCATCACCGTGATCGTTCATCGCGACCGTCGGCTCAGTGGCGCTGGTGGAATTATCATCTATCTGGACCGGGACCCTCCAGGTGCCGTTGGAATTCATCGTGGCGAAAATATGGTATGTTCCTTCAACCCTCTGGTACCATACTGCGATGGCCGTGCCATGGCCATCGGTGGCGATCTGCGGTTTCGTGGCGGAGTTCGATGGCTCACTGATGCGTACCGGATCTCCCCATGTTCCTTCGTGACAGGTAATGGCAAAGATGTCGCTCAACGTTCCGTTCCATACGTTCCGCCACACCACGGTCGCATATCCATCGTCATCCATGGCTATCTGCGGGTCGTAGGCGTTGCTGTCATTGCTCTCCAGGAGCACTGTTTCACCCCAAGCCCTGTTGGAGTACATGTTGGCGTAGATGTTATTGAAAGTTCCTTCGCTTTGATACCAGACCGCGATGGCGTCCCCGTCATCATCCATGGCGATCTGGGGGTAGTATGCGTAACCATCGCGGTCTTCCAACAAGGTCGCCGTCCCCCATGACCCATGCACGAACTCATTGGCATACATGTTATAGGATCCGCCGATGTACTGTCTCCATACCGCGACCGCGTCACCCTTTTCGTTCATGGCGATGCGGGGATAGGTCACGGATCCGGTGGAGTTCTCCAGGAGGACCGGACGACCCCATGAGCCATCTGAGAACGTTCTCGCGTGCAAGTTGTATTGAGAAGAACCGTCCTGTTGGGTCCAGATGGCGATAGCGTCACCTTTGTCGTTCATCACGATCTGAGGATAGCTGATGCCCAGGTCACTATCGGACGCCTCGGAGAGCAGCGTCGGTTCTGCCCAACCTGTGACCTCTTCCGCGCCCACGTTCGCAGGCACGTACAGAAGAGCCATAAGAACGAGGGCGGATACTACGACGGTCATGATTCCGTGCGAGAAAAGGCTGTTGATTTTATTGATGGGGCGACGTTCCATGCGGATCAGTGGGTTGAAGGATGTGCTGAATATTAAAAGATAAAGTTATTTATTAAAGTAAAAAATTTAAAAAGAGATGTTCTGAATGATAGTGCACGATATCTACCACGTGTGGATCGTTCGGGAGAGGCTGAACATAGTTTTTTGATGTCCTTTAGGAAAAGAGTCCTTTCGGAACCGACCGCTCACTTCTCGTTCTTTAGGACCGGGGACGAGACCAAGTATCCTCCGAACACCAGCATCCATATCAGACAGGGATAGACGATCATCCTCTCCACCCCGCCATGCCCGATGCTCCCCGAGACATCCAGGGAGCCGGAGTCCACCATGATCATGAGCGGGACGAATATGAGGCCCAATATCCCCAGGACGATCGATATCTTGTCCAGAGGGGACTTGGCGAGCCGACCGGCGACCATCGCCTCGAGGTTGATGAAGATGAAGGCTAGGAGCGCGAAAAGGCCGTGTACGCCCGTGGGGTTGTCCAGCGGGACCAGTCCGGCGCCCATGGCGCCTATGCCGCCCAGCACGAACATGATGAGCACCTTCTTCTCGCCCAGCACCTTGTAGAGGACGTATCCGGAAACGAGGTTCAGCAATCCGATCAGGAACAGGGAAGCATTGAACAACAGTTCCGTCTCCGCGATGGTCCCCAGGTCGCTGATGGCGTTGTCGTGCATGCTGTAGCCGGGAGCGATCGATTCCCCCAGCATAAGAAGCACCAGGAATTGTCCGGCGGCAAGTGCTAAAAGGTATCCGGCGTTGGTCTTGGTGAAGTAGTTCATTGACATTTCCCGTTCGGGGGATATTTCATTAAATAAATAATTATGCGTTCATAACAAAATTAATGTTGCTAGTTTGTGCAGTTGTAGAAGGTTCAATGCCCCCAGTCAACTAGGTTACAGTTATATTTATCAAGCATATATTTTTAAAAATATAGTTATCACGTTAATCAGCAAGGTATATTAACTACAGAGGTGGAGAATATATTGCAAAGGTGGAACGAATGACAAGCACGAGTTCAACGGACATTGGGACCCTGGTGCCGATCGAGGAGGCCAAGGGTGCGAGCAAGTATATTTTCAATGAGCCAGAGAGGACATACACCAAGCCATACTACGTAACCGAGAAAGAGGAAGCGATGGCCTTGGCAGAGAAGTTGGCTTAGAAATCCAATTGCTACATCGTTAGGATCGAGATAATGACCGTTCATACCAATTGAGTCAATGAATGATCATCCGATAGAATTTCTCTCGTCTGGCAAGTCTTATTGGATGTTAAAATATCGGATGTTAAAATATTATTGGAGCTTTCCCACGCCATCATTTCGCTATGGGATGATGGCCATAAATGACCGTCCGAGTTAATGTTTAACTAAGCACACCCACTGGATCACAAATATGGATCTTGATGGAGACGATGCTCGGATATGCGGCGATGTAGAAGGGTGGAGAGCTCAAACCGAACTTTAATTCAGGTATTGTGAATTAACGTATTATCGATCTTCCTGTGCAATGGAGGTGGACCGACCCGCTCCGAGGTAGAACCTCTCGAAAAGCACGACGGTGAAAATGGCGGTTATGCTTACAGCTACGATCAAGGGGTCCTGAAGGCCCTTGACGACCAGGAACGCCCCCAGGGCGATTAAGTCGAGTGAAAGAGCGCTGATGACGACCCATCGGTTCGCTCCCACGTCCGCGTGCAGATGCCTCAAGACCCCCCAGTGGACCGTGGCGTCCATGGTGAGATAGAATATGGCTCCGATGGAAGCGATCCGCGATAGGTCGAACAATACCGCCAGAACGCCAGCGATCACCACCGTGTAGACGAGGGTGTGTTTCTGTACGTCGCCTGGAAGTCCGAGGTGGCTGTGCGGGATGAGCTTCATCTCCGTCAGCATGGCGAGCAGTCGAGAGACGGCGAAAACGCTCCCTAGAATACCTGACACGGTGGCGATCACGGCGATGACCACGGTGAATTGCGTCCCATAGCCCCCGATTGCCGGTCTGGCGGCCTCCGCCAGGGAGTAATCCTTGGCGGCTATCAGTTCCGGAAGGGTGAGGCTGAAGGACAGGGCGACGCATACGAACATATAGACCACCAGGCAGATAGCGAGCGAGATGAGGATGGCCCGGCCGATGTTCCTCTCCGGATCGGACACCTCCTCTCCGCTGTTCGTTATGGTGGTGAATCCCTTATAGGCCAGGATCGCCAGGGCTATGCCGCTGATCAGACCCCACGGCCCTGGATCACCGCTCGGGGGCACAATTTCTATCTCCAAGGTGGTGCCGCTGGCGGCGAGAGCGATGGCGGAGAAGACCAGCAGACCTCCGACCTTCAGGACCGTGCTGATGTTCGAGATCGTGCCGATGACCTTGTTCCTAGCAACGTTCACGATGAACGCGAATGCGATCAACAGCAGGGCGAGGACCGGAACCATGGTATCGGAAGGGCCTATCGAGAACATCTGAAGGAAATATGTTCCGAACGCCCTCGCCACCAGGCTCTCATTTATCATCATCGAGAATACCATAAGTAGAGAGGCCGCCCCGGTGACGGTGCCTTTTCCATACGCCCGCATGAGCACCATGCCTATCCCCCCGGCGGAGGGATACTTACTGGAGACCTTGATGTAACTGTATGCGCTGAGGACGCTAATTATCGCCGCAGCGATGAAGGCGATGGGGAATAGCCCTCCGGACAGTTCCGCGACCTGCCCGGTTATTACAAAGATCCCTGCCCCTATCATCACCCCGGTGCCCATTGCCACGGTGGAGGTCAGGCTAAGACTTCCCTGCCTGTAATGCGGCTGTCTGTCTTCCATCGCATATCCCTGCTGCCGATGGGGCGATGCCTTGGAACGTTGCCGGTCCCCGGAACATCGGACCCCTTTTGATCATAATTTTATTGCGACTCATGATTATTGAACCCTCCGGACCGATCGAAGGAGAACGATGCGGATCCCTCAGGTCGAAAATGAATCACAGACCATTTCGAGAAGGTCAAGATCGACATGCTTGGCCATAAGAGCTTTCAATGATTCCGCCCATTGTCCCATGATGGAGATCGAAAGGGCCTTCGTAAATCCTACTCGGACCCAGATCGCTTTGGTCCTTTTGATTTCAAACCTGACGCGGCGCCTGCGCTATCATCGTTTCATCGATGACATGGGCCTGAAAGGCGATGAGCTGGTGCTCGATTTCGGCTCGGGATGGGGCGACAACACAAGATACATATCGGATGCGCTGGACAAAGGTGGCCGCGTCATCGCCCTGGACATCTCATCCAAATGGCAGGGCATCATAAAAAAGCGCCTTGCAGGCCGGAAGAACATAGAATATGTCAACTCGGACGTTCGGACCGCCGGCCTTCAAGACTCCACATTCGACGTCATCGTGGTCCATTACGTCCTACATGAAGTTCCGATCAAGGACCGCCGGCCCACCGTCAAGGAACTGGCTAGTAAGTTGAAGCCCGGGGGTTTTATTCAATTGAGGGAGCCGGCCAAGAAAGGCCACGGCATACCCCTGGAGGAGGTGAGGTCCCTTATGAGCGAGGTTGGTCTCAAGGAGTCGCTGAAGGCCGAGAGGAAGGCCAGCTTCCAGGTAAAGTATGTTAAGCGTTAGTGAGAACCCGTATCGGAGTAGATCTTGATGGTCGGCACGCATTTGCCTGATCTATTGTCCATTTCCTGCCTTGCATCCCAATGTCCTTATCCCACATGGTGCATCGCCAGATCATTGATGCGGGAGGCCCTTAGATGAGGATCGCCATTGCGGGCGCGGGAATGTCCGGTGCCTATCTGTTCAGGCGCCTTATGAACGACGGTTTCGAGGGCATTGATCTTTACGATGCCAAGAAGACCAATCCCTGCGGGTCTAGACCTTGCGCCTGGGGTTTCGCACCGCGAAGAGAGATCTTTAATCTTATAGCGAAGGTGACCGACCCTGAACGTTTCGAGCTTCAAAGGTCTGGAACGATATCAATCGATGGGATCGACATTCGTTCAGATATGCTGACGTTGAACAAGCCCGCCCTGATCAAAGAGATGATAGGGGACGCGGAGATCAAACAGGGCTTGATCGATTTGACCAAGTATGACCGGGTCATCGACGCCACCGGGGTCAGCCGAGCGTATCTTCCTCCCATCAAGGACGATTATATCGCGGAATGTACCCAATACAAGGCAAGGAGCGAGGAACCGCTCGGGTTCTGGTTCAGAACCTCGTCCGTGGGATATGAATGGTGCTTCCCCCTCGGCGGAGATGAATATCATATTGGGTTCGGAAGCCTAAAGTCCGACGCTCGTTCTTATCGGCCGTCGAAGAACAAGGACGGTCGTGACCTGTCGGTTCAGCTTATATGCAAATGCCACAGCAGTGTGAGATTGACGGCGCCGTTCTTCTCGCAGCCATTCATTAAGGACGAAAAAATTGTTGGTGTGGGGGAAAGCATTGGGGCGGTGGCCCCTCTGGCTTCGGACGGAAATCTGTACGCAATGCAGTGCGGTGAGATGCTTTTAGAGAACTGGAACGATCTTGATCGCTATACGGAAAAAGTGCTTAAAAGGTATGACTGGATGCGAACGGAGAGAAAGGGCTTGGAAAAGCTGATGGAGGGACGGACGCCCTCGCTCATCGAGTCGATGAACATGAGAAACCACCTCAGATCGGTGGGGGTCGAAATAAGGGGCACCCATATTCTCAAGTTCCTACGAAATATGTCGAAGTGATATCTCATCCTTCTGACCAGACCATGGTCTTGATGAGACTGCGGGGAACGACGTAATTTTCCTATACCCCCAAATGAGACTGAAAAATATATTTAAATTTATAATAATATTGCATCCTTGTTCGACAATTTCTATGCCATTCGATGAACGCCCTGATGAAAAGGATAAGATAATAAACACCTTGCATTCTCTTGCGTCCATGGTATTTGAATCGCAGTTCGGAGCCCAGACCTTGATGCTCTTGGGCGGAGTGCTGATTCTTTTACTGTTGCTGTTCTTGTTGTTCGCGCTCATCGTCGCAGGCGTTGTCTTCCTGTCGATAAAGCATGGAAAGTTCTATTTCCCCAAGCTGATGAGGACCGGCTTCTCTTATATGGAGGGCGCTATCAAGAGCATCTGCGCCATATTTGGATTGCAGGAAGATGATCTGACCATATTTTTTATCCAATTGCACAACAGGATGAGCGAGGGTGATTTCGCTAAGATCGACATGAAGGACCGGGCCATCTTCCTTCCCCATTGTCTTAGATCGTCCAAGTGCCCCGCCGCCCTGACCCAAGAAGGCCTGTTCTGTCAGCACTGCGGGATGTGCGACCTTGACAATTCCATTCAAGAGCTTGAGGAGATGGGCTACAAGGTCTTCATCGTCCCTGGCTCCACGTTCATCGGGCGCATGGTCAAGAAGTATATGCCCCGGGCCATCATCGGGGTTGGGTGCCTGAGGGAGATCAAGGACGGGCTGGAGTTCGCGGATAGCATCGGCGTCGTGGTCATGGGCGTGATCAACATGACCGATGGCTGCGTGGAGACGCTAGCGAATTGGCCTGAACTGATGAAGGTCGCCTCATTGAAGGCGCCGAAGATCTGATCATAGAATCCTTCATCGTAGCGGAGAAGGCGATTCGAACTAATGAACCACTGACGACAAACTCCTGAGTACTGCCAAAGTTGCAATTGTGATTGCCTAGATCTGTCTTGATTGTCCTTGGAAGAATATGGAAAGGTTTGAAACACCCATCATTCAGTGGTCTTTCCGTCGAACTCCTCTGGTTCTTTGAGCGCATCGGCTTTGGTATGGCGAACGACCTTGTCGATATGCTCGGGCGGTGAATATATGGTGTACAGCTTTAGATTCATTTTCAAGGAGGTGTTGATAACGTTATGCTTTGCCCCTGAAGGTACTATGACCCCACTGCCATCCTTGACAATGTGTTCAGTTCCATCGATGATGACCTTCCCCTCGCCTTCCTCGAACCTAAAGAATTGATCAACGGTATCGTGGACCTCTTCGCCGATATCCTCACTTGGCTTAAGGTTCATTAGAACAAGCTGGCAAAATTTACCGGTATAGAGCACATGACGGAAATCGGAGTTCTTTCTTGTTTCCTTCTCCAGGTCTGTCGAGAATCCCTTCTTTTTCTTCATTTCATCACCTTATTCCGGAGAGTTCGGTTATGATATCATCTAGATGGTATCGATATTTATTGTTTCTACAAAGGCAGGTGATGTGAAATCGGTGAGAATTATCGATATGTACTAGATAAATCAACTTGATGTTCGCAAGGCCATTAGGATCAAGTAATGGTGCGGGGGAAGGGATTCGAACCCTTGAACCACTAAGGACAGAATCTTAAGTCCTGCCAACACGAACGTAGTGAGTGTCCAGGACGATATTTATATGCTGCTGAATGTCGCATTTTTGAATCTTGTTAAAAGACATGAGATAATTGAATTGATAAATTGACTAAAATATTTATCAATAGAATTTTATCGGTATTTTTAATTCATTTTTCACAAATATTGAGATTCTGCACAACAATGAACGGTCCCTTGGACCTATTGAGTAGTAATTTCCATCCTTTGTTACAAACATGCCGAAATAAATTGGATCTTCGAGTTCAAAAGGATTGGTTTTAAGGGTACAGTCCCTTAGTACATTGAAAGAGGCCAATTCGTCTGAGAAAACAATGTTCTTCTTTCCAGTTGCTCTTTCAAATAGAGATAGCGGAACTTTGATCAGTTTGTTTTCTAAAACACTTGCACGCTGAGCATGGAACCCTTTTCTAAAGAATGATATCCCATAGGCACTTAAGATAACGGTCAACACCAATAATATTTTTTGAGTGTTACTATTTTCCCCGCCCGGAACTAAAAATAATAATGCGAACATTATCAACAGCATTGCGGCGACAATCCAGCATCCGAATCCATATGCCAAATTGTCACCCGGTCTTTCCTCAGCCCCGATTAACAGATCATTTTCAGTCTTAGAAGTTGATGGCACCCCTGATATGGGATCTCCAACGAAATGTGATATTATCGCATTAGCGTTTTTGTATGATACGAGAAAATAGTTGGGAGACTTTTTCGGTTTATTCATAAACCAAACCTTTCCAGATAGCCTCGGATTCCAAGGAAGAATGGAACGTTCTAGGACTTTTGCTTCAATAGCACTCAATTTGTTCCACGGAATGAATTTATCATGTTTATACCGAAATTTCAAATGAATTCCATTATTGATGTATACAATGTGCGAAGGAGCGAAATGATAGGTTTCCAGAATTGTATATATCATAAAAAAAATTCCAAATCCAATCATTCCAGTAGCCGCTCCTAATCGTTTCCCATAAGTTGCCCCTTCGCTGGTGTCTGATCCTAGGACCCAATCCAGAGCTATGACACCTAAAATAAAAATTATGACCATCACAATAAAAGTCAATTTGTTGGCGACGACCTTGTTAGGTTGGATATCTAGACAATCGTCCACCATGGTAGACTGATGAATTGTTCGGTTTATAATAATCGTTGTTGGATTTATAAATTTGATAGACTGCGATGGAGTCGAAATAACTGGTCGAATTTACGTGTCTGGTGCGGGGGAAGGGATTCGAACCCTTGAACCACTAAGGACAGAATCTTAAGTCCTGCGCCGTTGGCCAAGCTTGGCTACCCCCGCGCATCTCGGCCATGGTAGATTTGAGATAATAAATTTGCCG
>Ga0209269_1000236_pt1 | contig 67983 bp, 63 predicted proteins | sample MTBAKMMethaMetaG_FD_187455 | JGI IMG/M metagenome (GOLD analysis project Ga0209269, IMG submission 187455) | Enrichment culture microbial communities from Arthur Kill intertidal strait, New Jersey, USA, that are MTBE-degrading - MTBE-AKM (Arthur... | ecosystem: Environmental > Aquatic > Marine >... | reverse complement strand
AAATCCGACCGGGCCCATCACATTTACTGGCTCATCCGGTTTTTCAAATCGGGGTGCTTTTGAGCACCTCCGAATCATCTTGAGATCCTGATCGAGAAGTCATTCTCCGGAGGAAGCCTTCCTTCATGCGCCTCTTGATCCTGGTGATATGCTCGCTCCGCTTCTGCTGCACGTTGGGATCATAGGGTTCTCTCCATCGTGAGCAGCCTGGCGTTTATCGCGACGATGACCGTGCTCGCGCTCATGAGAACCGCGCCGATCGCCGGCGAAAGTATGATCCCGAACCCAAATAGTACACCTGCCGCAAGAGGGATCGCGAATGAATTGTATCCAGTTCCATAAACCAAGTTTTGGATCATCTTAGAGTATGTCCTCTTCGAGAGCGATATGATACTGGCCACATCCCTCGGGTCGTTCCTAACCAATACGATATCTGCCGATTCCACGGCCACGTCGGTCCCGGCTCCGATCGCTATCCCGACATCAGCCTGAATTAACGCGGGAGCATCATTGATACCATCCCCTACCATAGCTACGGCGAATTTCTCTTGGATGCGTTTGATGATATCTGCTTTCTCATGAGGCAACACCTCTGCAAAAAAATCATCCAGATCCAGTTCATCCGCCACCCATTTTGCTACGAATTTATTATCGCCAGTAAGCATCATGCACTTGAATCCCATCGACTTCAGCTTGGCCACGGCCTCTTTTGATTCCGGACGGATGATGTCTGCAAGCCCGATCGCCGCCACCACAGTTCCTTGGCGGATCACGAAGATGACCGTCTTCCCTTGTTGCTTGGCTTTCTCCACCCGATCGTCGTCAAGGGTGATGCCATTTTCTTGCAGATATCCTGGACTGACCGCTTTGACGTCAACCCCTTCTATAAGACCTTCAACACCTTTACCTGGAATAGCTCTGAACCCCTCCACTTTGTTCAGTTTCAGGTCACGGTCCTCAGCAGCGGCGACCATCCCTTTGGCGATAGGATGTTCTGATAGAGCCTCAAGTGAGGCGCCAAGACCGAGGGCAGCAGTTTCGTCCAGGTCGGATAGGACAATTATATCCGTGACCCCGAACTTTCCTTGTGTAAGAGTGCCGGTCTTATCGAATACGATCGCTTCCAGGTCCTTAGCTCTCTCGAAAGCCTGTCTTTCCCTGATCAATAGACCTGCCTTTGCTGCCAGCGAAGTTGAGACGGCGACGACGAGGGGGATCGCTAGACCCAAGGCATGAGGACAGGATATGACCATGACCGTCACCGCTCTATCTATCGCGAACTGTGTACTATATCCAGCCAAGCTCCATGCGATGAATGTGATCGTGCCAACGCTTAAAGCAACGATGACAAGAATCAGTGCGGCCCGATCGGCCAAATCCTGTGTTCTGGACCTGCTTTCCTGAGCCTTCTTAACAAGATCTATCACCTGATTCAGATAGGTGTCTTTGCCGATCTTCGCGACATCTATGACAATTGATCCTTCCCCATTGATCGCCCCTCCGATCACCATATCGCCAATCTTCTTAGAAACTGGTTGGGATTCGCCCGTGAGCATTGCTTGGTTAACGCTAGTTTCACCTTCGACCACATTTCCGTCGATAGGGATCTTCTCCCCCGGCTTCACTAGGACATGGTCGCCTAGTTTGAGCTCCTCGATCTTGATCTCTTTAATACCTCCATTCAGCATCAAATGCGCCTCTGAGGGCATGATTTTCACTAGCTCCTCAAGCGCTCGAGATGCTCCGAGCACAGAACGCATTTCTACCCAATGGCCCAGGAGCATTATGTCGATCAATGTAGCTAGTTCCCAAAAGAAGACATGTCCTCCGGGCCAGATCATCGATGCCGCGCTGTAAAAGTATGCTACGCTTATCGCGACGGCGATGAGCGTCATCATCCCAGGCTGACGTTTCTTGATCTCATCAAAGAAGCCTTTGATGAAGGGGTACCCCCCGTAGAAGTAAACGAATGAGGATAGAGCAAGGAGGATAATGTCGGACCCAGTAAACTGCAAATTGTAGCCGATTAGGTCCTGTACCTCTTCGGTCAAGATGAGGATTGGAACAGTTACTATGGTAGAGAGGATGAATCTTCTTCGGAAATCCGCCAACATTTCTCTATGGCTCTCGTGTTGACCTTCTCCCTTGCCATGGCCATCGTGCTCCGTTTGCCCCATGATGTCGGTTTTGTCTGGTGTTTTATCTTCATGGACCTTTTTAGCATCTTTGATCTGGCCATGCTCGTGATCTGAAACCCGACCGTCTTGCGATTCGCGGTTATCATTCTCTTGAGCCATGGGTTCGTCCTCAGAGACCCGTGAATACCGTTGTAAAAATGGGACCTTGGAGTAAATAAATGTGTCTTGTTCAGAAGTTCACTTTTATAGGAACCGTTTTAGAAATAAGGCCCTGATTGAAAACAAGATGTATCTGGATACGCTTGATGGCGGGCTCGACAGAAGACCCGCGACCGCATGAAGCGCTTGATGTACATGCTGTTCTTGGTCGAACTTTCTCGAGCGTCTCTGCTACTGACCATCGAGGCTCCGACCAGGTCCGCCAAGCGCCCTTGGAGAAGGTTGATTATTCAGCTGTCGGATCGCTCAATGACTGTCATTAGGTCGGAGATGGCCTCGTCCCTGGTCATCCCCATACCACCGGCGACCGCCATCCATGAAGCGACCTCTCCCTGCTCGTTCGAAGGATAAACGAAGGTCTTGGGGCCATAGCAACAGGCCCCGGTCAGGGACACGATGTAGAATTTTCCCAGGTGCTCGACCAGGCAAGTGCTTCCTTTGAATCCGGAAAGTTCCCTAATTACCTCCACGATACTCCCCCATGCTCGATCCTTATCCGCCTGCATCCGTGTGGTCATGACGACGACATTGGACCGCTGATGTCCAACGATCATCGGACCGCCGGGTCCCCCGCGCAAGGATTCGAAAAAATTAGAAATGTACACAGATATATTCTTTGGGGTCTGCCTAGACGGGAACGCCTGGTCACCCCATCGGTTATATCCGTGCTTGTCCATCTGGGGAAGGTCTTGCTATGAACGACTGGAGAACATTCCTGCCCCCAGAGGTCTGCGGGCGTTTGGAACGAATTATGAAAGTGCAGTTCGTGAAGGACCTGGGCATCGAGACGAGATCCATCACCGAGGACGGAGAGGTCCGATGCGTCATGCAGGTCGACGACAAGCTGAACGCCATGGGCGGCGCGCATGGGGGCGCGGTTTTCGCTTTGGCCGATCAGGCTTTCGCTATCGCATCCAATCTGGGAAAGGAATCCCAGGTCGCCCTCGTCGCCAGCATAAACTTCATCAGGCCAGGCAAGGGCATGCTGGAAGCGGTGGCCCGCCGGACCTCGGATACCAGGAAAACCTCGCTTTACGAGGTCCAAGTGTTCGACGACGGGGAACTGGTGGCGGTGTTCCAGGGCACTGGGTACAAAATAGGGGCCAAGCACCCCTCGGCGTGAACGAACCAGGTTCCATAGGTCTGTTTTGACCTCGACCTTTTCATGAGCTCAGGACCGCCATAGCCGCCAACGCAAGCAAGGCCTAGGGACTTACCCCCGACCGCTTTTCAAGCGATGACCACCAGGAATATGGCCACGATGAAGACCATCATGATCAGGTACAGCAACCTCTGAACGTTCCGCCCTTCCTTGGGAGTGTTCGCTTTCCAAAGGCGGACGACCAGGAAAGCGATCGCCGCGTCGGCCATGATGATCAGGATAAGATAGGGAAGGCCAAGCCACCCCATGAGAAAGGGGATGGTACCCAGGAGGATGAAGATGGAGAACAGCAGGGTCACGAAGGTCAGCGCTGTCCTCCTTCCGTACAGCCTAGCCAGAGATCTAGAGCCCCTCAGGGCATCGCCCTCGGCGTCCATGACCCCGCCGGAGATCTCCTCGGCCAGATCGAACATGGCGGCCATCAGGGCGAAGGTCCACACCAGTCCGCTATCCGGTCTTCCGACCATCATCCCCCCTAGAACGAAGGTCATGCCGACCGAAAGGGCCACTATGGCGTTGCCTGGAAGCCCCAAGCTCTTCAACCTCCAATTATAGAGCATGCCCAGGACCCAAATTATAGAGGTGAATGCTAGCGTGAGAGGCCCCAGGAGGGCGGCGATCAGCAGTCCGGACAATGATAAGATAATGGTGAAGAGCACCACCTCGGAAACGCTGACCTGGCCGGAGGGCAGCGGCCTATCCGGATGGTTGATCCGGTCCACCTCGAGATCGAAGAGGTCGTTGGAGACCATCTCCGAACCGGAGATGAGGAAGCCGATCAGGAATCCGAGCAGGGCGATGTCGAGGTCCGGTGCCTGGCCCAGAGCCAGAGCTTGACCTACCACCACACATATTCCGGCGGCGATCGGCAGCTCCGGTTTCAGCAAACCTAGCAACGAACGGACCTTTCCCATGCTGCTCCGAGAATACATGACGAGAGGTGATAATAAAGCAGCCGAGAAAAGGGTCAGGGGCGAGATCAGGACCGTCTTGTCCGTCCTGCAACGCTCGGTGATTATGGTTATTAATGAGAACACGAATAATAACCCAGGGATAATCGTGAAGGTCGAGATCTATCACGCGTCGAAGTTTGGCAACGGGGAGAAGGTCGTAGCGTATCTGCAGGGAATGCTGGTGGTCAAGGGGCATGAGGCGAACTACCGCCATATCAGGGACGCCGAGCCGAAGGATCTGCCTACCGCGGACCTTTACATCTTCTGCGCGCCCACCCGTCTAGGCAAGCCGATCGGGAAGATGAGAAGGTTCCTCAAGAAGGCGAGATTGCCGGAGGGCGCGAAGTACGCTCTCATCGCCACGCACGGGCAGCCCATGCCGGACAAGAAGACCGGAAAGATGCCTACTCCGGAGGAGATAGAGAAGTACCAGCAGAACCTGCCGGCCATGGAAGCCATACTGAAGGAGAAGGGAGCGGTGAAGGTGGCCGAGGTGAAGGTCTACGTCAGGGGAGATACCATGAAGGGGCCTCTGGCGGACGGCTGGGAGAGAACGGTAGAGGAATTCGCCGCTAAATTGCTTTAAAAATAAAAAATTTTTAAAGGGGTTTGGAAGGCCTACTTCTTCCTTTTCAGAAGGAACACGGCGACCCCGGCGACGGCGACAATGGCCAGGATGGCGAGGACCATGAGAATGATCCCTCTATCCCAGTCGTCCCCAGCATCGGCAGAAGGCGTGGCGTCCACCACGTTGGTGGTGGTCCCCTGGCCAACGGCGTTGACGGCGCTGACCTTGTACCAGTAGGTCTGGCCATTGATCACGTCATCATCCGTGTAGGTGGTCACATTTCCAAGGGTGGTGAGCACGGTTGACACGGCACCCTCAGTGGTTCCCCGGTAGATCACGTACCCGGTTATGGGCGCTCCGCCGTCATCTTCCGGGGGGTCCCAGGTCAATAACACCGTACCGTTGCCCGCCTCGGCATCAAGGTTCCTTGGAGCGTCGGGAACCGTGCTGGGCGATATAACCATCACGCTCGATTCGTCGCTGGCCTCCCCGGCCCCCACGGCATTGACCGCGGCCACACGATAGTAATAGGTACCCTCCCCGACCGAGCTGTCGGTGAACTCGGTGACATCACCTACGATCGCCAGCAAGCTGCCTGCCCCGGACGTGGTACCCCGGTAGATGTGATATCCAGTCACCTGGAAGCCGTAATCGTGGAGAGGCTCGTTCCAAGTGAGAGCAACACCGGCTACCGACTCCTCGGCCGTGAGATTCAGCGGCTCGGTCGGCTCCGACCTCTCGACGGCGTACCTGAGGTTCCCGCCGTCTCTCTCGTAGTAGCTGATGTGCACCCTTCCGTTCGCGTCCACGGCCAAGGAGGAGAACTCGCCCATGCCTCCGCGGTCCACGAAGCTGCTGGTCCATTTGTCATTATTAAGCACCGCGTACTTCAATGAGGCGTTATCCTTGTCATAATAGCTGATGTGGACCCTTCCCAGATCATCGGCGGCTATGGAGGAGGCCAGCCCCACGTCCCCCTCTCTGTCCACCACGGTCTGTGTCCATCCGCCCTTGGCGTTGGATGTGTACATCAGTAGACCGGTGCTATAGTAGTAGTAAGAAATGTGCACCTTGTCCTGACCATCAACGGAGATGGATGGGTTCAGTCCGGTTATGCCAACGGGGTCCACGACAATCGGGTTGAACCAGCCGGCCGTGTTGTTCGCGTACCTCAGGTCGTAGTTGCTGCCAGCGTCGTAGTATGCGACATGGGCATGGCCCTCGGAGTCCAAGGCGATCGAGCTGCTGTATCCGACATCGCCAGAGTCGTCTATGATCTCCTTGGCCCAGCTACCGCCGGAGTTGGTGAGGTACAGCAGGTCCCTCTCCGTGTAGTCCATGTAACTGATGTGGACCTTTCCCAGTTCATCGATGGCCATGGAGCAGTATTGCCCGACATTCCCGGTCGAGTCCAGGGTCTGTGATGCCCAGCTGCCTCCGGTGTTGTTCATGTACATCAGATACTTCGTCGAACTGTCATAATAGCAAATGTGCACCTTCCCCTGGGGATCGAGGGCTATGTCATTGTAGGTGCCCACGCCATCACCCAAAACCAGCTTGGTGGTTGTCCAATCCCCGTACTTATTGGTGGCGTACTTGAGGTCGCCACCACTTATGTCGTAATAGGACATGTAGGCGTTGCCTTCGGCGTCCAGCACCAGGGAGATTGACTTGCCGACATCGCCGTACGGGTCGACCAGCACCGACCGCCAGGGGGAGTTCGTGGCGTACCTGAGAACCGACTGTGAGGAATCGTAGTACGCAATATGCGCCATCCCAGCTGAATCCAAAACAAGGGAGCAGCTCAGACCGGTGTCCCCGGCCGAGTCCACCCTGGTGATCCGTGAATCGTACCCGGCCCCCTCGATGTACTTCAGGTCGCCGTTGGTGGCGTCGTAGTAGGCGATGCAGCCGCCTCCGTCACGGTCCACGACGATAGAAGCGTACTTCCCCACATCCCCCTGGGAATCGTGCGTGGCCCAAAACCAGGTGTCGTTCCAGGCGATCGCCGTTTTAAGGTCGCCGTTGGTTATGTCATAGTAGGCGATGTAAGCGTACCCGTTCGTACCAAGATCGATCGAGGTGTATGAGCCAGTTACTCCGGTGGTGTCCACAGCATAGTTCACCCACGATCCGTCCTTGTTGGTGGCGTACCTGACCTCCCCGTTCTGGACGTTGTGATAGCTTATGTGCATCTTATCGCTCTCGTCGATCGCTATGTCGGAGTACCTCCCGGTGTTCCAAACGGAGTCGACCATCTCGTAAAACCAATCTCCATCCGCGTTGGTGCCATGCCCAAGGTCGCCCGATCCCTCGATATAGAAGCTTATGTGGACCTTGCCGTTCGAATCCAGGGCTATGGCCGGGTCTGAGATATTGACGGTCGAGAACAGGGTCTCCACCGCCCAGCCGCCATCTTTGTTGGTGGCGAACTTCAATTTGTGATTGGTCGCGTCGCAATAGGCTACGTAAGCTCCCCCCATCGCGTTCACCGCCAGTGAGCATTGTGAGCCCACATCGCCCGTCGAATCGACGATGGTGGTGGTCCAGCGGCCGCCCTCGTTGTTGGCGTACATCAGATCGCCGTTCATCTGATCATAATATGCGATATGCGCTACGCCCCATCCGTCCAGCGCCAGTGAGCAGTCCTCTCCGGCGCCAGAGGTGTCGACCGTCTCCCGGTACCAGAGATCGTTGGTGGCGTAGAGGAGGTCGTTCAGGTTCGCCTGGTTGTAGGTGATGTGCGCGTTCCCTTCCTCATCCACGGCCAGGGAGGTCTGCCCGATGTTGCTCAGATGGTCCACCTCCACGATGGTCAGCAGCCCCTTGTCAAGTGTTCCGTACTTCAGGGCCTGAGCGGTGATGTCAGTATAGGTGAAGTGCAGCGTTCCACGGGGATCTATGGCCAGTGCGGTATGCTGGCCCACTCCGGGGCCGTCGTCCAGAGCTGTCATGACCCAGCTTCCCCCGGTGTTGTTGGCATACTTCAGGTCCCAGCTGGAATAATTGAAATAAATGATATGAGCGGCGCCGGCCTGGTCGGTGACTATGGATGAATACTCTCCGACCGTTGCGTGGTCATCAACTCTGGTCACGGCCCAAGCGCCGCCGGCGTTGGTGGCATACATGAGGTCCTTATTGTTATCGTCCAGGTAGGAGATGTGGGCGAAGCCGTCAGCGTCGATGGCGATGGATGAATATTTTCCCAACAGACCATCGCTATCGACCGTCCAGTTCTCCCATGTCCCTCCGGAGTTTGTGGCGTACCGGAGGTCCTCATGGAAGTAGTCGAAATAACTGATGTGGACCTTGTCCTCGGCGTCGACGGCGATGTCAGTGAACTTGCCTACCCCTCCGGTGTCCACGATCTCCCTGTTCCAAACGCCTTCGGCGTTGGTGATGTGCGCTAGCTGCCCGTTCAGGAAATAGCTGGCATGCACGGAGCCTCGCGAATCAAGGGCCATCGAGCAGTAGCTGCCACTGCTGGTCATGCCATCGTCATCGATCACCGAGACGTTCCAACGCCCCCCGGCGTTGGTGGCGTATTTGAGATGGTAGTTGGTACTGTCAGAATAAACCACATGGACCGCTCCCAGCTGGTCGATGGCCACGGAATTGTGTACTCCGACGGCCCATTCATCATCGATGACCTCCAAACCCCAGCCGTCAGCGCCCCTGGCCAACGGAGGTCTGGCCTGGACCTCGTCAGGAAAGGGCAACAGGACCAATGTAGAAGATATCATCAAAAAAAGGATTAGCACGGAAATCCCCTTCGCGAAAGGGGGAGACGATGAGGCCGCCAACGTCATGAATGTAAATAGTCCCTAGATGGGGTAATATAAATGATGGTCCCCTGGACCGTGTAAGGGAGAGGATTGGCCATATATTATTGATCATATCTCCAGACCGAAGGCGTCGGCGAACTTCTCCATCCTTCTGAACTCGTTAAGGAACTGCTCCCCCTTGGGGGTGATGGAGTACTCGGCTCGATCACCTTCAGTGGTACGGGCGAGCAGTCCGGACTCCTCCAGCATGCCAAGATATGATAAGGGGAGCGACAGGGATTAATTGTCAAAGGTGCTGCGACCGGTGCGATGATCATGAGCGTTAATAACAACGGGGGCTTTGACCCATATGGCGGCCAGGTGCCGGACCGACCGGTTCAGTACGGTCACGGTCAACCTTTGTCGCCCGTGGGCCCGCCGGAGAGGAAGCGGAGCCCGTGGGTCGTGGTGGCCTGCGTCGCCATAGTCCTCCTGATAGCCACGAACGGCTTCTGGGTCCTGATGAACGGCGGCATCGAGAACGGCCTCAATGGAAGCGACGATGATCTGGAGTACCTTGAGTTGGTCCGCCTGGACAGCACCCGGTCCGATTACTATCAGACCCTCCGGGAAGAGGTCTGCCCTCAGAACCCCACCATCGAGCAAGGCGTCCTTTTCTGCGCGAACCTGGTGAACCACGACCTGGCCGAAAGATACTGGCCAACATTTGACTCCTATTACTACGCAGCGACCGGCGACCACGCCTATCAGGAGGCGTCGCAGGAACTTGATGAAATTCTGGACCTGATAGGAGCTTCCGCATCCAACGACCCCGTGGAGAACATGGCCATGGTGCTGTCGTTCGTTAACGAGCAGATCACCTACTCACCGGACCTGGAGAACAGGTACTTCGCCCCGGTGGAGACCTTGGCCTACGGATCTGGCGATTGCGATGATTTCGCCGCCTTGGTAGCGGCTCTATTTGAGAGGCTGGGCGTGGAAAGCGCTATCGCCTTCTTCGCAAATGATGAAGGGGAAGGGCACGCCATGAACCTGGTGCGGATGGACGACCTGGAAGATTATGGGTATTATTACTACAACGACCTGACCGGACAGGGTCTGGACAGCGGAAGATGGATAATCATCGAACCGCAGGCTCTCATCGATGATCAATACGACCCGCAGTGGCTTGAGCAATGGAACCTCAAGGTGGCGACCGAAATCTGAAAAACCGGACAATTGTCCGGTCTCCCTTTCATTTTCCCGATATCCCGTCATCTTTTCGTTATCGTTTTAAATAATTTATTGGCGTTGAAGCAGCCATTCCTCGGAGAGCTTAGATGGAAGAGAAGCTGCCCCCGACGTTTTCAGGGAACCTTCCCGATTATCAGCAGGTCTACCGGACGTTCAACTGGTTCGAGATGGAATCATATTTCCATTGGTCCACGGGACGCCCGTACAACGTCGCCATGGAGGCGGTGGACCGCCACGCCCAGAAGCATCCGGACCGGGTGGCCATTCATTCCGTCCGCGCCAACGGGGAGGTGCAGTCCCTCACCTTTGGCGAGATCTCCCGCCTCTCCAGCCAGTTCGCGGACGGCCTACGCCAACTGGGAATCAAGAGAGGGGACCGCGTCTTCGTCTATCTGGACCGCCGCTCTGAGCTGTTCATCTCCATCATCGGAATTGTTAAGATGGGCGGCATCGCCTGCCCGCTGTTCTCAGCGCTTGGCCCGGAGGCGGTGAAGGACCGCCTTTTGGACGGCCGACCATCGGCCATCGTCACCTCGCCCTATCTTTTCGAGAGGATCTCCGCCGTGCTAAAGGACGCCGCGCCCACCGCCAAGGTGGTCAGCGTGGGGGAGAACGCCTCGAAGGGGACCGTCGCCTATTCACAGCTCCTGGCCTCCGGTTCGCCTGATTTCAGGACCGAGGACATGCGGCCGGACGAGCCGTACATAATCCATTACACCTCCGGTTCCACCGGAAAGCCCAAAGGCGTGGTGCTGCCGCACCGGGCCATGCTCCAGCAGCTGTCCGGTGCGATGTACGTCTCCGATCTGCGAGAGGGGGACGTGTTCTGGTGCACCGCCGACCCCGGATGGGTGACCGGAACCTCAATGGGCATCTTTGGCCCTTGGTACCTTGGTATAACCATAATCTCCTTCGAGGGCCGGTTCGACGCCCGTTCCTGGTATTCGCTCATAGACCGTTTCAAGGTCACCGTGTGGTTCACTGCCCCTACTGCGTTGAGGATGCTCATGAAGGCCGGTGACGAGGTGGTCAAGGAGTTCGATCTTTCCTCTCTCCGACACATGTGCTCCGCCGGCGAGCCGCTCAACCCGCATGTCGTCCGCTGGGGCATGGAGGTGCTGAAACGCCGCATCCATGACAACTGGTGGCAGACGGAGACGGGAGCGCCGTGCATCTCCAACTTCCCGTGTATGACCGTACGGCCAGGCTCCATGGGGAAGGCGGTCCCTGGTGTCGTTGCCGCCATAGTCGACGAGAACGGGATGGAGCTGCCGCCCGGCAGGGAGGGGTTCCTGGCCTTGCGCCCCGGATGGCCGTCCATGATGACCGGGATCTGGGGGAACGTGACCAAGTACCGCGAGTACTTCTACGTACCCGGCTGGTATGCGTCCGGCGACCAAGCTTACAAGGACGAGGACGGTTACATCTGGTTCCTGGGCCGGGCGGACGATGTCATCAAGACCTCAGGGGAGCGCCTCGGACCGTTCGAGGTGGAGTCCGCCCTTATTGAGCACCCATCCGTGGCCGAGTCCGCTGTGGTCGGCAAACCGGACGAGCTGCGCGGGGAGATCGTGAAGGCGTTCATCGTTCTGCGTCCGGGAAACGAACCGTCGGAGCGTTTGAGGGAGGACATAACCAACTTCGTCCGCGTCCGGTTGGCATATTACGCCTATCCCAGGGAGATCGAGTTCGTTGAAGCGCTTCCGAAGACCCGCTCGGGCAAGATCATGCGCCGGGTGCTCAAGGCCAAGGAGGGCGGGCACGACATCGGCGACCTGTCCATGTTGGAGGACTAGCGGGCGTCGCTCAGATTTTATTATATGCAAAGAAGGATTAATCGTTCTCCGAACATGAGACCGCCCTTCCGCCACATTGACCGATTGGACCTTTGGGCAGTCATTCTGGCTGCGCCCGCCCTTTGGCTTATGCAGGTGGTCATCTCCGCCGCTTGGGCGGATGGCATGGTCGCTTGGATCTCCGCCGCCTTCGGCATCGCGTTGGCATTTCTTTTCCTGCATGGGGTGGCGGTGCTGTTCAGCTTCCGCCGGAAGGGAAGGGCGAAGTTCAGCAAGGTGCTGTTATGGCTGTTGGCGCTGTCGCTGGTCTTCTCCCTCCTGATCCTACCTAGCATCTACCTAGGGGACGCCGAGCTGGTCCTGGAATGGGTGGACATCTATAGTCCCTGGGGGACCATCGTCGCCCTAATCGTGCTATGGCTGACCTTCTCCATCATGGCCATGGGAATGCTTTGTGCCGCCTGCAGCGCCATGTGGTTCCTGACCAAGGTCATGCGCTGGATGGTCCCTGGATTCCTGAGCGATGTTAGAAAGGTCAGGTACAGCAGACGGGACGGCCCCCTGGCCCGGGTGGAGGTGTGGGCGGTGGCGTTCCCGAGAGTGCTCGACCCATCGACCCTGCGCCTGGACCCTCAGCCTCTGGACAATAGGGCGGCGAAGGACCGCTTCGTTCAGACCATGATCTGGCAGCTGGTCCTGGGCATGCTGTTGGCGGTGTACATCAGCCTGAACCCGGTGCTGCTGCAGACCATGACATTTAGCCAGACCTTCGGGCTGGTGTCCATCACCTCCATACTCGTCCCCCTGCTTCTCCTGCCCTGGTCCACGTTGGAGGCCATAGGGGCCAGGGTCGACGGGGTGAGGGAGGATTTCTACCTGTACAAAGGGGCCAGGACCAGAATGATGCAGACCGTGGTAGCCCTGGGCACCCTGTTCCTGATACTGCGCCTGGCTGTGCAGGAGATCGGAGCGGACGTCATATTCTGGCGGCTGGCCGGTTATTCGCTCACCCTTTTCATCGTATCCGGGCTGGTCTCCTTCGCCTACTTCAACTTTTTCGAGAGGGATCTGGTCCAGGAACTGCGTGAACGGCTGACCAGTAAGGGATTCTGACCGTGCATCTAATTTTTTGATGACCATCGTCAAAGGAGAGCCCGACCAACGCGCTTCCAACGAACGGACCGAGGATGAGGCGATTCGTTCATGAACCGTCTGGCACCGGTGATCGTCCGCACCTCGAATCATACGACCCCTGCGGTCCGAGCATGGAAATTAACAATAACTAATGAAAGAAATAGATTAAGCGTCGCCTCGGGGACGAGGCGAACCGCATCTGAAGGGGGTTGTCTATTTGATACGAAGGACGTGGTCCGATGAAGGTTCGAAGATGATCATGAGGAGCAGAAGACCTCTGGGGACGTTCTCCATCGTCCTGGTCGCGCTTATAACAGTCCTTTTTGTGGCCTGGGCATCGTTCCCTCCTATAGCGGCTTCATCGATGCCCCTCATGGAAATAGATGGCACCATATCTGACCTTGAATACTCGAACCAGGCCTCCTTTGGGGATGGCGTCTTCATTCTGCACTGGACCGTCGATGGGGATATCATCTACATCGCTATGGAAGCACGTACCACCGGATGCGTCGCCATAGGCTTCGATCCTGAGGCGGCCATGCTGAACGCGGACATGGTGGTGGGTTTCGTCACCTCCACCGGGGAAGTGGATGTTGACGACCATTTTTCCACGGGAACCTTCGGGCCGCATGTCTCGGACACTTCCCTAGGGGGCACCAATGACATACTCGCTTCGAATGGGAGCGAGGCCGATGGGGTGACCGTGATCGAGTTCCAAAGGGCCCTGAACACCGGCGACGCGTACGACCGCCCCATTCCCACCAATGGGACCGTTAAGATCATCTGGTCCATTTCCCAGGTCGATGATCATAGCGTTTTCCATTCGCAAAGAGGTTCTGGGGAGATCGATTTCGGGACCGGAGAATCCTCGGAGACCCTGGAACTGTGGCCCTTCCATGCCTTGGCCATGACCTTCGGGACCGCTCTGCTGCTGATGAGCGTTGGAACGATCTACATGAAGAAGCGGTCCAAGGCCTGGTTCAAATGGCACAAGCGCCTAGGGATAGTGGGATCACCACTCGTGGTCATCGGACTGATCATCGCCATGATCATGGTGGACGGGGTTCACCTCAGGGTGACGCATTCCTACGCCGGGGCGATAACGATCGTGCTGCTGGTGCTCCCGGTGTTCCTGGGGTTCGCCGTGCCCAAGGTCAAGAACCGCAAGTCAATGAGGGCCGCTCACATCTGGGTATCCCGGGCGGCCGTCTTGGCGGTGACGATCACCATATTGCTCGGCCTGTCCCTGGTCATCTGACCTTGGCGGACCAGCAGCCCGGCCATGATGCGGGCCGCCCTCCGGCAACCTTCGTGGGAAATGGGAGGATACTCGGTCCCTTTCCCGATGTGGTCGACGACCAGCCTGGCCAGGCCCTCCCTTTTCGTTCCCTCCAGGCTGCATCTTATGCCCAGATGGTTCCTCTCCAACTTCCTGGCCACGTTTTTCTCCTGTTCGGAATGGCCTTTTAGAGGGAAGTACAGGAAGGGTTTGTTCAAGACCGACAGCTCCAACGTCGAACCGCCTCCGCCCAGCACGATGGCCATGTCCGAGGCGGCGAAATGCTCGAAGAGCCGGGGGACGTATTCCCTTACCTGTACCCCCTCCGGCAGAGGCCCGAGGTCGGCCTTCATACGGGGCCCTTTCACCAGGATCATGCGCAGATCTGGCAACCTGCCCGCCATCATCGGAAAGGACCTGATGCAGAGCTGCAGCAGCTCCCTTCCGATGGCCGTGCCCCCCGCAGAGCAGATCAGGAGCGGCTCGGGGCCGTAACCAAGCCGTGCCCGCACCTTCCCCTTGTCAAGATATTCGAACGGATCGAAGTGGATGGGATTGCCGACGAAATCGTACCTCCCGGTCGCTCCTTCCCGGGCGTTCATAAGCCCCCAGCCCAGCCTTTCGTCCGGAACGTCCTCGACGTCGCCTAGGAATATGTCCGTCCAGCCTTCCTCCCGTCCTTTGCGGAAGGTACGGTCCCAGCCCTTGTTGACCAGACGGGCGGTACGAAGGTCCCGCCACCTCCAGCTTCCCGGATAGACCTTCACGAAGTCCCACAGGAAGACGAAGGGCGGCCAATTCTTTCCCAGGCCGCGGGAGTGCGCGCCCTCCAGCTCATAGGCCTCGTCCGCCACCACCAGGTCCGGCCTCTCCCTTTGCACGAGGTCGTTGAAGACCTCGATCGCCCGGGCGTAGCGGTCCTCCTTTCTCACCCGATAAAGGATCTCGGTCATGTTCACCCTCTGGCCCGCGGCCACCTCTTCGATGACCGAGGTGCCCACGTCCCTTTCCCTTGACTCGGGGAGGATGTCCATCCCCTCCTCTTCCAGCACCAGGGTGGCCGGGTCCGCCGCCAGCCATACGATCTCCGTCTCAGGCAGTATTTCGATCAGCTCGCGGGCGATGCGTACATCCCTCTGCACATGACCGAGACCGACCGAACCGCTGACGAAGAGGACCTTGGGCATTCTAAACGACATTCACTTGCGATTTGATTACGATATCCCATGCTACGGACCGCCCTGCTTACGAGGGGAGGTCCTTCATAACCCGAGGTTGGACCGCAACCTGCTAATAACTTCTTTGAGAATTCAGACAACAATGGGATTGATCGATAAGGACCCCTGCTGGTGTCGCCGGACCGCCGGGGCGGTGATCATGGTGGCCGCCTTCATAGTCCTGATGGGCATCATCACCGGAGAGGCGCTGTATCCTGGATACCACACCGGGGAGCATGCCATCAGCGACCTGGCCTGGGAGGAGCCCTCGGCGACGATCTTCAACGCGACCATGATAGTGGGCGGGATAATGTATTCCATGACGGCCGTCCTCTTGCGCCGGGCGGGTCTGCCCCGGTCCGTAACGATCCCCGCCTTCCTCATGGGCGTTGGAGGAGCCGGGGTGGGCTTATTCCCGATCTATACCGGAGTACCGCACGTAATCGCCGCCATGCTGGCCTTCGGCGGGGGCGCCGTAACCGCCCTCATGTCCGCCAGGACCGCCGACCCTCCCTTCAAGTACATCTCCCTGTTCCTGGGGACCATCGGCCTGGTATCCCTGGTCCTGTTCTCCGTCATGTGGAAGACCATACCCTTCGGACCGCTGGGCGAGGGCGGGATCGAAAGATGGGTGGCCTACGCCAACATGGTCTGGGCCATAGGTTTCGGTGGATACCTGATGAACAGCGGGATCGATCGTTCCAAGTCGCGCATGGCCTGCAATCGCCCATAAGTTCCTGCGCAGCGAAAGATAGATTACCCGTCACCCTCTAGTTATGATCAGAGGGTGGTTCCTATGGACCTCGACCAAGCCATACAACTGTGCCGGTCGGCCAGAAGGGATTTGCGGAGATTGATGGCCGCCCTGGACATGAAGAGCTTCTACGACCTGGGACATGAGATAGGCCACGCCGCGTCCATGGGAGTGGTCTTCCGGAACATGGACAAGGAGCTGGTGTGGCTGGAGCAGCTCATCACCGTGGGCAACTATCAGGTCATCAGGGGGGAGAACTGGACGGTCTACGACCTGGTGAACTACTACGATCGCCTGATCGATATGATCAGGGACAAGGCCATACCGGCGGGGAAGGCTCCCCCGGTGGCGGATTCCATTCACTTGTGGAGGGAGAACGCCGGGAAGCTGGCCCAGGTCGTCTGCCAATTGGAGGATGACGAATCCCCCTGATGGGACAATGATGAATAGGTGCGGCCGCATATGCCAAGGGGGAACATGAGGGAGCTTCGGCTTAGACATCACCACCTGCTCTGTACCCGCACCTTCGGCGGCCGCGGTTACGACTACCGCTTCGTGGCCAACATGGAGGAGGTGGTCTCTAACCTCCGTTCCCCGGAAGGGCTCGTCGTCCGCCTGGGCGCGTCCTGCGATGATGTCTGCGCGCAATGCCCCAATGCCGTCCTGGGCCTGTGCAAGGATCATGACTCGGTGGTGGAGAAGGACCGATCGGCCGCGCTTTTCCTGGACCTCCCGGATGAAGCGGAATTGCCGGCCGCGCCGCTGCTGGAGATGGTGGAGGAGTGCCTTCGAGAGCTGGACGACATCCGCCTGGTCTGCGGGGAGTGCGAGTGGGCGGAGCTTTGCAACGAATGGTTGAGGGCGAACGCAACAACGTCCATTAAAGGCCAAAACACCTCTACGAGATGGTGATGTCCATCCAAGTGCTGGCGCTGATGGTTCTCTTCGTCCTCTCCGGCCTGGGAAGCGCCGAGATACCATTATCTTCGCTTCTTGGGCGTTGCATCAGGCGCGAGCCGCTTGGAAAGACCCGAGTAAAGGTTTTGGTGGCGCGGGTCCGCGCCGGGGCCCTTATCAATCCTTCAGGGACCTGAGGAACTCATCGACGGGTATCGTGGCCATGGTCATCGTCTCCAGGGTCCCCCGGGACGCCACGGACACCATGACCCTGCTCACCGTCTCCAGGTCCGGTGCCTCAAGGATGCTTATGAAATCGTACTTCCCCAACAGGGCGTACTGATCCAGCACCTTGGCCCCCATCCTGGTTATCTCCTTGTTCACCTCTATCAGCCTTTCCGGCCTGCTCTTCAAGGTCTTCCAACCCTCCTGGGTCAGCTTGGACAAAACTACGTATACGGCCATGATTACCCCCGTCATTACCTTGGCCTTGCCAGGAAATATAACTTTGCCCTGGTCAAATGGCGGGCGGTTCGTCGTACACCTTGACATTGCGGAAGTTGAACCAGAATGCGGTCACCGCGCTGATGTATATGAGCGCCGCCAATACGAACGGAAGGGCGAAATATCCGGCGGCCAGCATGGCCCCTCCGATCACGGTGGTGACGCTGTTGGGCACCCGCCACACGATGGAGTTGATGGCGCTGGCGAGACCGCGGTCCTCCTTGTCCACTATGCCCATGAGATAGGAGTCCATTATCGGCCCGGCCATGTTCATCATGGCCGCACGGATGAGGTACACGGCGCCGGCCCAGGCGGCCCCGGGCATGAAGGGGATGGCCAGCATGAACATGGTGGAGAATCCCTGGGTCATCACGATGGCCGGGACCTGCCCGTAGCGATGGGCCAGGCGCGGGCTGAATATGGCGGCCACGCCGATGGACAGGGAGGACAGCGCCAGCAGCGGCCCGGAATAGGAGTCCGGGATGCCGTACCGGAGGAAGAACCAGGTGGGTATGAGAGGAATGATCAACCCGGCGCCCAGCCCGATGAGGGTGTTGTTCACCGAGAAGCGCAGCAAGGTCTTCTTGCTCCTCTCCTTGAGGAACGATCCCCGTCGCAGCCTGGCTGAGGGAGCGGTGTCGTGATAATCCCTTAACAAGCGGTGAACGGTCACCGGCGATATCAGCGTAACGAAGCCCAGAAGGACGAAGGCCCAGGAGTGTATCTGCTCCGAGGTCCATCCGCCGATCTCCATGATGAGAGGGAAGGCGAAGGGGAGGGCGAAACCAAGCCCGACGAGCGCCCCGTTGACGATGAAGGACATGGAGAAGGCCATCTCCCGGTTGTCCACCGTGGTCTGGTCGGCGATCATGGCGTTCCATGTGGAGAGGATCGCGCCTTCGGCCACGCCGGAGATTATGGCCGCTATCAGATACAGCCGGGGATCTGCGGAGTAGGAACAGATGAACATGGAGAGGGGCAGAAGCGCCAGCCCGGCCAGCAGCAGCCGCTTCCTCCCCAGCCGATCAGACATGAAGCCGAACGGGATGGCGCTTATGATCATGGCCAGCCCCGAGAGGCCGATTATGAGGCCGACCTGCCCGGAGCTCACCCCCTGTTCCGGAAGGTAGGCGGCGATGGCGGTGGTCAGGTAACCATAGCCTATGGAGCTGAAGGAGGTCAGAAGGATGAGCCATTTGACCTGGGCGGGGACCTTTATCCCAGTCTTACCGCTGAACCTGGACCTCGCGCTCATACCCTCACCTCCTCCACTAAAATGCACCCAATTCGGTCTGGACGGCAAATCGAGTTCTAATATCAGATATTTGTGGTCACTCTTTTCGCACCGACACCTTATAAATCGGCCTTTGCCTATTTTGTTCGAACACTTATGCTGCCCATTGCCCCCCTGATGATAGAACATCGTTTGATAGAGAGGATGGCCGCGGTCATGGAGGTGCAGGGGGAAGGGCTGCAGGCCGGTCATGAGCTCGACCCGCGCTTCATACCCGAAGTGGTGGATTTCATGCGCACCTACGCGGATCGTACCCATCACGGCAAGGAGGAGGATATCCTTTTCAAGGTCCTGAAGGGCAAGGACCTCAGCGAAGACCACCGCCTGGTGCTGGAGAGGCTGGAGAGAGACCACGTCAAAGCCCGGGAGATGGTCTCCAGGCTATCCGCCCTGGGTGAGGAGCATCTCCGGGGAAACCCAAGCGCGGCCTACCAGGCCTCCATGCTCATGAAGGACCTGGTGGCCTTCTACCATGCCCATATCGAACTGGAGGACCAGGGGTTCTTCGTCCCGGTGATGGAGTACCTCGGCGGGGAGGAGCGCCGGGCGATGCTTGACGACTTCAAGGACTTCGATTCCCGGATGGTCCACGAACGCTACGCCAAGGCCGTGGAGCGAATGGGAGGAAGAGGGGAAGTGCACCTGGCCAGGGAAGATGGGGACCGCTGGCGGTGCCGGGTGTGCGGTTACGTATACGATCCCAAGGACGGAGACCCGGACAACGGGGTGGCCGCAGGCACCGCCTTTGCCGACCTTCCAGAGGACTGGGCATGCCCCGTTTGCGGTGCCGGGAAGGATGCTTTCGAGCACCTCTGATGAAAAAACTTATGTTGACCGGCCTTCCATCATTTCAGCATGAGCGATGAGCCGGGAAGGGATTTCCAGAGGGATACCAAGCATCGCCGGGACCGCCTGGTCGGACGGGCCATGGACTGGAGCAGGAAGCCGGAGACCTACAAGGAGTACCTAGACCGACCGAAGGTCGCTTTGCCGGAGCCCAAGCGTCCCGTCGCAACGTTGGACGACCTGCTGAGGACGCGGCGCAGCCTGCGCCGATTTTCTACGGACCCCGTGTCCCTGGAGGACCTGTCCTACCTCCTCTGGGCCTGCACCGGAATAACCAGAAGGGAGAAGGGATACGAGTTCCGAACCGCTCCCTCCGCTGGAGCCCTATACCCGGTGGAGACCTACGTAGCTATCAACGATGTCGCCGGAGCGGCGCCGGGCATCTATCACTACTCAGTCAGGCATCACGCCCTGGAGACCGTACGGAAAGGACCGCTCGGCGAGGAGCTGGCCCGCGCTGCTTTGGACCAGGGAATGTGCGCCGCGGCGCCCGTCGTCCTTATCTGGACGGCGATCTTCGAGCGCAGCCGCTGGAAGTACGGGGAGAGGGCCTACCGCTACGTTTATCTGGACGCCGGCCACGTCGCGCAGAACCTGGCCCTGGCCGCGGTCTCTCTGGGGCTCGGCAGCTGCCAGATCGCCGCCACCTTCGATGACGAGGTCAACGAGCTGTTGGGCGTCGATGGCGAAGAGGAGAGCGTACTGTATATGAGCGTGATCGGACGCCCGGAAGAGATGGGAGCAAACGATTAATCGTCGTCCTCCATTCGTACCCCGATGCTCTGCCCCAATTGCGGAAACCATCCCTCGCCCGAAGACAAGTTCTGCATGGAATGCGGGTCGTCCAAGGCCCGCTTCGTCGACGATGACGTTCCCTCTGCCCAGGCCCCCGGCCGGTCGCAACCTGAGCCTCCCCGGGAGGTCCCGCGACAGCCCATGGTGGCCAAGCCTCAGCCGGAGGAGCCTCCGACCCAGCGACCGCAGTTCGCGCCGGAACCGCAATACCAGCAGCCGTATCAGCAGCCCTACCAGCCCCCGCGGCCGGTGGCGCCTCCCCAATACCAGCAACAGTATCCTGCGCAGGCGCAGCCGCTCCCGCAGATGATACCCTATCAGCGCTCCAGCAACGAGATGATTCCCCAGGGACAGAGCCAGATCGGACAGTACCAGGTCTACGTCCCGCCCAAGGCCCCCAAGGCCGAGATCCAGCTTCCGGCCGCACCTATAGTTCCCGCCCAGGCACCTCCGATGCCAGCCCCGCAGCCGGTGCAGCAGACTTATCAGCCCCATTCACCGCCACAGGCCCCTCCCGTTCCACAACCGCAGCCGGTGCAGCATCCGTATCAGCCGGCGCCTCCGGCGGCACCTCCGGCACCGCCCCAGCCCGCCCCCTGGCCAAGCCAGCAGCCTCCGGTCCAGCTGCCTATTCAACCCTATCGGCCAGCTCCCCATCCGGTGCCCAACACCTATCGACCATATCCGCCGGTCGCTCAACAGCCAACGAACGCTCCTCCGTACCCGGCGCCCCGGCCGCAATACCAGCAGCCTTATCAGCCCGCGCCGCCGGCGGCACCGCAGCCCTACGCCCCGCAGCCGATGGGAGCTCCGCCGGGCGCAGCGATGCTCATGCCTCAGGTAGCCTCGGCCGTCATGCTCCGCCCGAACGAACGGGCGGTGCAGGTCTGGAGGGCGGGATTGGAGAAGGACAGTTACGACCCTGAGGAGGGCACCCACGGCACCTTCAACATCAACGGGGTGCTGATCGCCACCGATCAGCGCCTGGTCTTCGTTCAGGAGAAGGGGGTGTTCGGAAAGAGCTATAGGCCCCTGGAGAGCGTGGAGTACCGGGAGATAGTCGACTGGAAGCTCGGCCAGACCTTCCGGGTAAGGTCCCTGCAGGTCGATGTGGCCCAGGGCCGCGACCGGCGCAAGGTCTTCAACAACCTCTGCGAGGTGGACCCCATGACCCTGAACGTGCTGACGCCCTGGACCCAGGACCAGGTGAAGGAGCTGCTGGGAAGGTTGAAGGGCGCTGCACCCTGATATCGGTCAGTGATCGATATCCTTCATCAGCCGCTTTCTGACCTCGGCGTGCTTGGCCGTGGTCCTTTCCATGACCATGTCGAAGACCGCCGGCAGCTCGGCCTCCAGCACCGCCAGCCCCTGCTCGGTTATACCGCCCTTCGTGGCCACCTTCTCCTTCAGCGAGGCCACCGATTCCCCGGACGCCAATGTCAGGGCCGCCCCCTGCATGGTCTCCAGGACCATCTCCCAGGCGTCCTTCCTTTCGATCCCGTGTCGAACTCCCGCTTCAGCGAACTGGTGCATCATCTCGGCGATAAGGGCGGGCCCGCAGCTGGTGAGGTCGGTGGCCACGTCCATGCTGCCCTCTTGAACTATGACGACCTTGGAGGCCCGGCCGAGGGTACTCTCCAGCGACCGTGCTTGCGACGGGGTCACGGACGGACCATGAGATAAGAGCGACACCCCACGGCCGCGTTCCATGGTGACCGAAGGTATCAGCTTGCTTACCGAGCTTTTGCATACCCCTTCCAGGACTGGGAGTGGCATCGCCCCGTTGACCACCACCACGTGGACACCGTCCCGGACCGACGATATCTCCTTCAGAACGTCCAGCAGCTGGTCGGTGCGCACGGCCACGAACAGCACGTCGCTGCCCTCTGCGGCCAAGAGATTGTTCTCGGCCACGGTGACGCCAGGGAATCGCTTAGCGAACGATTCGGCCTTGCCCAGGCCACGGTTGGCGACCAGGGTGCTCCCAGGAGCGACCGCCCCTCTCTCCAACAGACCCGCCGCAAGGGACGAGCCCATGTTGCCCAGACCTATGAAACCGAATTTCAAGTTAAGACCGTCCGGCACCGGTGAGGCGCCGCGGCGATAAAAGAATAACGATGCTTAGAGGCCGAGCTCGCCCGCCCGTGCCCTCATGCCTTCCAGCGCCACGGCGAGGAACTCATCTCTCGGTATCCCCAACTGCTCGCAGACCATTATCCTGTCCCGGTCCACCCCGCGGGCGAAGTCCTTGTTGCCGAACTTCTTGGCTATCGAACTGACCTTCACATCGGCCAGCTTCTTTGACGGAAGAACTAGAGCACAGGCGATCACCAGACCGGACACGGCGTCCGCGGCCACTAGCGCCCGTTTGAACTGATTGTCCACCGGTACACCGGTGGCCTCTTGGTTGTGAGCGAGGATCGCCTGCACCATGTCGTCCGGCACCTTGCCCTGCAAGAGGTCCCTGGTGATCAAGGCGTGGTCCTGCATGCCGTGGCACTCCTCGAAGTCCAGGTCGTGCAGTATGCCGGTGACCTCCCATAGCTCGGGGTCCTCCCCCAGGCGTATCGCCGACTGTCTCATCACCGCACCGACGGCCACCATGTGCTTGATGTTGCCCTCCTTGCGAACGTGGCCATTGACCAGCTCTAGCGCCTCTGCTCTTTCCATTTCGTTCTCCACCCGCTTACGGTTCCGCTGGGAATCGTCAGCTCAGACTATCAGTTTTCCGGCGGAGGGCCCCCGCATGGCGTCGTAGACCGCTTCCACCTTGACCACGACCGCGGCCTTGGCCGGAAGCTTGGGGTTCACCCCGTGCACCCACTTGCGCATCTCCTCGAACTGAGGACCGGCCTTGAACACCTTGGCCGACCCCTTGATCTGGTAGGACTTCTTTGTATCGCCGTCGTAGCACAGCACGGAAATTCGCGGGTTCTCCGAGAGGTTGGCGGCGGTCTTCAGGAAGAAGTTGTCGGCCAGCAGCAACGTCTCATCGTCCAGTATCTTCATGAGCCCTATGAAAATCACGTTAGGCGTCCCATCCTTGGTGGCGGTGGCTATCGGAATGGGCTTCTGCTTGGTTAGTGCCTCTTTGACCTCGGTCGGCATCTTGACCATTTTTATCACCAATGCAAGAAAGTATTGCGGGCGTATTAAAGTTAAGCATGATCCCTTCTTGAAAATGGAGGGCGGGAACGGGATATTAATAAAAACCGATAGCGGCGTCTATTCAATATGAGCAACAAGGAAACGGTGTTGTTGGTCGGCCGCTTGATGGAGCTGGCAGCGCGCACGGCACCGAAGGCGACAGGGAAGGACTTCATAGAGACCAAATTGCTGACCGACGAGCAGAGGATCAGGCTGGGAGAGGACATGGTGGAGCATGGTAAGAGCCACGAGATATCGCATCATGAGAGGGATGGCAAGAACGTGCTAGCCTCCGACGCTGTCCTGCTAATAGGGCTTCTCCCCCACCCGGGCGTCGGATTGGACTGCGGGGCTTGCGGTAAGGCCACCTGCAAGGAGATGGGGGAAGGGTCTTTTGTGAAGGATTTCAGGGGACCGAACTGCGCCCTCCGCCTAATGGACCTGGGCATAGCCCTGGGCTCGGCTGCCAAGGTGGCCTCCGAGATGAACGTGGATAACCGGATCATGTACAATGTGGGCACATCGGCCTTCAGGTTGGGCCTAACCGAGTCCAACGTATGCCACGGGATTCCATTGTCCGCTACCGGGAAGAACATCTTCTTCGACCGGAGGCCTTGATCACCTCGGCCGGAAGTCCTTTCCGACCTTGAAGGCCTCGGCCACCGTTCTCCCTTTGGTGAAATAGAGCCCCCCGCCGCTTAGGTACATGAGCAGCTGGAGCTTGTCCATGTCCGGCAGTCCGCCGGTCGTTTTCCCCTCCTCGACGTAGACCTCCTCGATCTCTCCGATGACGATGTCCGTACCTTCCAGCTCGATGACCTCCTCCAAGGTCAGCTCGATGTTGATCGGGCATTCCCTGGCCATGGGCGCGGTGAGCGTCTTTCCGAAGAACGCGTCGAACACTCCCGACTTGTCGGCATGGTATCCGGACACCAGCCCGCAGTGGTCGACGGCCGCCGCCAGTTCGGCGTCTGGAAGGTTGATGCTGAAGGTATTGTTCTCCAGGATGCCGTCCTTGGTCCGGCGCTCCTTGCCCATCACCACCGCCATCTTGGGCGGCTCGTCATCGATCATGGTGGCCCAGGCCACGGTACAGAAGTTGACCTTGCCCTGCACCTTCGCTCCCACTACCACCACCGGCAACCCCATCATGGGCACCTTGCTCCCCAGGGCTATCTTCGACATTTTGATCGCCTGGATATCTTTTTCCTGGAATATCAAGGGTGGTGCGCTGGTTCCCGATTCCGGTCGGGAATGCAAAACGCATATATACTTCCGTGCCATGACATGACATAGCACAGTAACAGTGCTTAAGACAAAGGAGGAAAGGAAATGGCCGAAGCGAAGTCCGAAGACCTGCCGTTCGCGGCAGAAGCCCTGCACACCAACGCTCTGGCGGCGCCCTTTGACGCTGCCTTCAAAGAGGGCGAGGCGGGCTACTACGGCCTTTCCCAGGAGATCCAGAGGATAGGCAGGTCCTGCCTGAGCCCCGGCGCCAGGGTGGTCGACCTGCGCTGCGACCTGAGGACCGTGATGCCGCTCATCGAGGAGCACGAGGACCTATGCCGATTCACGCTGCTCTCCCCGGACGAGAAGAGCGGTTTCCAATGCTTTGATAGGATGCGGACCAGGGTACGCCTGGGGTTCGTGGACGCCGCCCGCCTGCACCTGGAGGATGGTTTCCCTGAGCTTTCGGCGAGAATGGTCCTGGCCTTAGGGGCCTTGGGCCAGCTGTCGGAGAGGAGGAGGATGGAGGTGGCGGAGTCCATGCACCGCCGCCTGGAGAGGAACGGCGCCGGAGTGATCATGGAATTGGTCGGCAATGACATCGCACCGGAACCCCGTCGCCAGAGGAGACTGTGGTCGGCGTCCGAGTGGGAATCCCTTTTCAAGCACGCCGGGTTCCACGGCGTGCAGCGACTGTGGACCGACGGTGAAAGGATGGCCTGGTCGGTCAAGAAATGAAAAGAAAAGCGGGGGCGCGGGCCCCCTCGAAATCGTTTTTCGCTCAGTCCTTCATCAGGTCGTAGATAATTGCGGCTAACGCAGCGCCGAGCGTGGGGGCCGCGATGAATATCCAGAGCAGCTTGGGCGCCCAACCGCCCTGGAAGAGGGCCGGACCGATGGAACGAGCCGGCTTGATCGGGGTGTTGTCCAGCGGTATGGATATCAGGTGAACGAAAATGAGCACGATACCGATGGGGACCCCGGCGAAGCCGGGGGCGGCTTTGTTGTCGGTGGTGAAATGGACGGTCAGCGGACCTACCCGATGGTGCACCCCGGACCATCGCCGAGGCGGAACAACGGTGAGCTTCTAGAGCCGGACTCGTTCAGGCGATGCATGAGGTCCAAGATCAGGATGGAATGGTCCGAGATACCGGACTCCCGTTCCTGGTGGGAATATTTGGCCCACAGCGGATGCTGGATATGCGGCGACGCCAATGCGTGATCGGTCCTCATGCCCTTACCGGAAGATGAAAGCCAGGAATATTCCCTGGCCACCTGATGATATTCCCTCCACACATCCCTCCAGCCCATGTCCAATAGCTTGGAGAGGTGCTCCGTCCCCAGGAAGGGCGTTCCTTCTGAGTCGCGCTCCAGTCCGGTGTTGAGGTCCCCTACGATTATGCACCGGTCCTGCAGGTCGGCGGCCTCCCTGGCGTAGTCCAGGAGGGCTTGCCAGAACTCCATCTTTCCCTGCAGGTCGGAAGCCCCCGGAACATGCACCGCCAGGATCCGCAGGTCGGAACCCTCTGGAGACACCTCCATCCAGCGATGGGGCGCGGACCTCGTTCGCCCTCCCGGGAGCTGGACCAGGGGGGTCTTGGAGGCGACAAGAATACCGTTGGTGCGCGGCGGAGGCTGGGAATTTAGGATGTATGGGAAGCCCAATGCCGCCAGGGAGAGGGAGACCTCGATGATCCTCTCCGGCCGGAACTCCAGCAGGACCAGGACGTCCGGGTCGTGCCGTCGGACCGCCTCGATGATGCCCGGCAGACGCTCCTGGGCGCCACCGTACTGAAGGTTCCATTCCATGACTCGCATCGACCACCTGCCATCGTCTCCTGGATTAGATGAACCTTGTCCTGGGAACGAACCTCCGGACGAACGTTTCTTGTATTGGAACGGACATTTCGTATTACTTTTACAATATCTTTTAATACTGCGTAATACTATTTCAATAATAAGTGTTACGGCTTCGGTCCGCCCCTTGCACGACGCATCTCCTTTCAGCCATTTTATTCCTCCTAGGGACGCCGGAAGGACCGAGGCCCTATCACGGACCTGGTAGCGAATCGATTAACTAGGTTCGTTGGAATAACCCAAGCATGGTAAAGGGGCACAACGCGTCCAGCTTCCGTTTCCGCCTGAACAACGGCGTGGAGGTCCCGGCCTTGGGGCTCGGCACCTACAAATTGCCTGGGGAGCAGGCCTATGCCCCGGTGCGCATGGCACTGGACTGCGGCTACCGGCATATCGACACCGCATCTTTCTACGAGAACGAGGAGGCTATCGGCCGGGCCGTGCGAGAGAGCGAGGTGCCCCGCGAGGAGGTGTTCATCACCAGCAAGGTGTGGAACACCGAGCAGGGCTTCGAGGAGACCCTGGACGCCTTCGACCGCACCCTGCACAGACTGGGCACGGACTATCTGGACCTGTACCTGGTGCATTGGCCTGTCACAGAGAGAAGATTGGACACCTACCGCGCCTTGGAGAGATTGTACAAGGACGGGCGGGTGAGGGCGATAGGCGTAAGCAACTTCACCGTCCGCCACCTGCAGGAGCTCTACGGCGCCTGCCAGGTGATGCCCGCGGTGAACCAGGTGGAGATGAGCCCCTTCCTTTTCCAGAAGGACCTGCTGGAACATTGCCAGGCCCGGGACGTCCTGGTCACCGCCTACTCTCCCTTGGGGCGCGGACGGGTGTTAGGCGATCCCGTTCTTGCCGAGGTCGGGAAGAAGCATCGCAAGACCCCGGCGCAGGTCATCCTGAGATGGTGTTTGCAGAAGGGCATGGCCGTCATTCCCCGCTCCGCGGACCTCGGGCACATAGGGCAGAACTCCCAGGTGTTCAACTTCTCCCTTGACAAAGAGGACATGGCCAGGTTGGACCTCCTCCATTCCGGGCTGCGCACCACCACCGACCCCGACAGCTACGAGTGAGACGGCAAAGCATTAAGTCATGGCGTGGCGGATGAAGGGGTGATGACCGAGCAGGTCCCCAAGATCGCCATATACCTGGACTTCGAGAACCTGGCCATTTCCGCTAAGGAAGTATACCCTTCCACCCCCAGGCCGCTGAGGATCGATGACATCCTCGACTACGCCAAGGGCTACGGTGACGTCCTGATAAAGAAGGCCTTCGCCGATTGGAACAAGCCCCCGTGCAACCAGTACGTGGAGGACCTTCGATTGAGAGCTTTCGATCTGATATTCCTGCCGCAGACCTCTCTCTCGGGAAAGAACGGGGCGGACCTGCGCATGACCATCGACGCCCTGGAGGACATGTACGACAAGAGCCTGCTGGACGTCTTCTTCCTAGGGACCGGCGATACGGACTTCATCCACCTCATCCGCAAGATCAAGGAGCGAGGCAAGGAGGTGGTCGTGCTAGGCTTCGAACACTCCATCGGACGCACCATACGCTACAACTGCGATAAGTTCGAGGACCTGGAGGACCTCCTCGGCAAGGCCACGGCCCCGGCGGTCAAGGAGAAGAAGGAAGAGGAGGAGCTGGAGGACGACCCGCGGGACCTCTTCCTCAGGTACATAAAGAACCGTTCCACGGACGAGCCGGCGATACTGTCGCAGATAAAGAACGACCTGATGCGCCTCGATCCGTCTTTCTCGGAGAAGAAGTACGGGTACAGGCATTTCAAGGACTTCCTCGACTCTTTCAAGGGCGATCTTTTCACCAACATCAAGATGGACGACAAGGCCGGGCATCACCTGGTCTTCTTCAAGAGCTATTCCGAACTGACGTCGGACATCAACGAGGCCCAGGTGCGGGACTTCATCGAGAAGGACCTGCGGTTCATCAAGGACCGCAACCTGCGCAAGGCGCTCTACAAGGAGATCGTGGGCCTTTTCCACGCTGACGGCGAAACGACCATCAACCAGATGATCGATGATCTCTGGTCGTTGTTCGACAAGAAGTTGCCCAAGGCCACCCTCAAGCGCTTCCTGCGCACCATGGCCGAGGGTCGCATGTTCAAGTTCGCCAGCGTAAAGTACACCGGCAACATCTACACCATGCCCCAGGTGCTGAAGGCCGATCTGCCGTCCATGGAGAAGCTGGACGACATCTACGTGCAGCGGATGATCGACCTGACGCTGAAGAAGCATCCCGGCGTGCCCCAGGAATCGGTCACCAAGATGATGGGCCTCAGTTAACGATACGATACCGGTCCCGAGGCTGGGCCTTGTACCGCTCGATCACCTGGCGAGCCTCCAGGTCCAGCTTGACCGATTCCATGTACCAGCCCTTGGACCCTTCGAACTTGTTCTCCAGGCGCTGCACCACGCAAAGGACGAGCTCGTCCTGGGTCATGTCCTCCTTCTCCAGGCATTGCAGGATGGCCAGCCTGGTCAGCTCGTACTTTTGACGGTCAATGCTGCGCCCTTTCTTACCCTGCGGGTGAAGCGTCAGGACCTTTTCCTCGTCCATGACAGGGATAGTGCCTTGCCGTGATTATTGCTCTTTGGAGAGCGCCCTCTCCATCCCTTCCCTGTCCAGGCGGAAGAAGGTCCAGTCCATCTTCTGGCCGCCTTGCTTCTCGTAGAACCTCATGGCGCCAACGTTCCAATCCAGGGCGCACCATTCCATGCGGCCGCATCCCTTGTCGAAAGCTTCCCGGACGCAGAACCTGAACAGTTCCCGCCCCACCCCGGCCTTGCGCACCCTTTCCTGAACGTAGATGTCCTCCAGGAACAGGGTGGGGGCGGCCAGGAACGTGGAGTAGGTGAAGTAATAGGTGATGTACCCGACCGCCTTGCCGTCCAGGTATCCCAGGAAGGCGTGGAACAATGCCGGGGAGGAGGTCACGTGCATACGAAGACGTTCCTTCGCCTCGGCGGTCGGCGGGTCCAGTTCCTCGAACGCCGCCAGTTCGGTTATCAGCGCTATCAGCTCGTCGGCGTTGTCCTGCGTCACGCGGACTATCTCCACCTTCCTTGCGGTCCCGGGCATAGCGCCGATAACGTCATTTCCCTATTTCTCATTGACCGATTCGACCCTTGCCATCATAGATGCTCGACCTTGCCAACTGAGGAGGAAGAGGGGAGCGCCTGCCCCGTGCGAGGACGGAGACCCACCCCGGGGCGGGGTGAACGCGGAGGGCGACGATGACCGCTGCCGATCGATGACTACTGAGATGGCGTTCTCTTCCAGGTGAACCAGCCGGACGGCGCCCTTATCACGAACTTAGCGCCCCTTCCCGGCTCACCCTCCTCGGTGATGGCGAAGCCTGTGGTGGCCAGTATCTCCCGTGCCAGGTACAGCCCGAGCCCGGTGTTGTCACCGTAACCTTTGTCGAAAATGATCTCCTTCTTGTCGCCGGGAACGCCGATCCCATCGTCCTCCCAGATGATGGATATGCCGGTCTCGGTGTTCTCTCCCCGAACGACCACCTTGGTGGCGCTCCCCCCGTGCCGGGCGGTGTTGTCGGCCAGAGTATGGAACACGTTCTCCAGCAGCGGATCGGCCAGTAAACGTATACCATGCACATGGGATTCGACATCTATCCCCTCCATGTCCACCTTGCCTAACACCTTGGCGATGGTGGGTTGGACCTCCTGCCAAGCGGTGGAGCTCATGCCCGGCGATGGTTGCGCGTTGGCGAACTCCAAATGTCCATCGGCGCTCCTGGCCCTTTCCATTAGCTTTCCGACCAGGTGCTTCTGCCGGTCGTTCATCTCGGTCATCTCAAGAAGCTCCAGGTAACCCCAGATGGCCGTCAGGTCGTTCCTCATGTCGTGCCTAAGGATCTGGTTCAGGGTGCTCATGCCTTGGTTGGCCCGCCGGAGGTCCTCCTCCAGGGTCTTGCGGTTGCTTATGTCATGAAGCACCAGCACCACCCCGACCGGCTTTCCCTCCCGGAATATGTCGGAGGTGGTGAGGACGAAATGCCTAGCATCACCATCGATGACCATGGCCGTCTCCCATTTGTTGGAGCCGGCGGGCACCTTCAACCCCCGGGCGCGCATCCGCTCCCAAAGGTAATCCGAGTTCTGGTCCAGGACCGTTCTCCCAGGCTTATTGGCATAGACCGTCTGCAAGGAGGAGTCAAGGATGATCACCGCGTCGTCCATTCCCCCAACGGCCTCCCGGAAGCGGATTATCTCCAGACTCACGAAGTCCGAGCGTCGCTCGCCGATGAAGACGATCAGGGCGGTCAGTCCTAAGCCGATGGAAAGAATATCCACCAAGGGGTCGTCGCGCGGGCTGAACACGTAGAGCAGGCCGGTTACCAGGATGGTCAGGGTGGCCAGCATCAGTGTTCCCAGCCCGACCCGGCGCTCGGGGGAGGTCTCCAGGACCGCCCTGGCCAAAAGGATGTTGGTGGCCAGGATCACCAGGAAGAAATAGGCGATCCATATCGCAAAGAAGGGACCGTAGTCGGCCTCGAACATGTAAAAGCCGTGGCTCTGGACGATTATGACATCATCGTAAAAGTGATGGTGAAGACCGTTCGTGATGTTCAGGAGAATTGAGAGGATGGCCGGAGAGGCGATGAGCAAGACGTTCCGCCTGGTGATGTACCTACCTAGCCCTATGTACTGCATGACGAACGTGAGCAGGGAGATGAGGATGACCGACTCGAAGACGTACTCCATGGCGACAATGGCCAAGGCCAGGTCCATATCGCCTATCGTCTTCTCTGTCAACAGCACGAGTGAGTTCAAGGAGATGAAGGCGAAGCAGATGGCCATGGCCTTGCGGTGCCCGGTCTCCTTCCCGGTGAATACCTTGTAGGCCACCCAGGCGGTGAAGGCGGCGGCTAACAGGTTAGGTACGATTACGACAGCCCCGTAGTAGTCCATGGTCGACCTGACGGGGGCGAATATACCGGGAAACGATATAAGAGCTGTGGGCGCCAGTTCTCATGGCGAGGGACCTTATGTATCACCCGGCATCGCTCCATCCTCCCTGTCCTGAAGGTCCTTGGCCGACCCCTTCATGATCTGGTCCTCGATGTGCAGCACCGACCGGGACGTCATGTACGCCAATGACAGGACGATCATCGGAACGCCGGCGACCAGGTACCATATGCGAACGCCGAACGCGTCCGCCAGGGGACCGGCCAGAAGCAGTCCGGCCGGCATCATGGCGGTCACCCCGGCGCTGATCAGGGCGAACACCCTGCCCTGCATGGCGAAGGGGACGGAGGCCTGCATCATGGCCATCATGGAGCCGTTGAGCAGGGATATGCTGAGACCGATCACCGCCGACAGCCCGTAGGCCAGCAGAAGGAGGTCGGCGGGCACTATACCCAGAACGGTGATGGCCAGGCTGAGCAGGAAGGTGGAGGACAGCATGGTGACTATCTTGCGTTTGGACCCTCCCCAGACCCCCAGGACCACTCCTCCGACCAGCATCCCGATGCCGGCCAGTGCCTCCAGTGCCGCGTACTCCCCGGCCCCTCCCTGGAAATGAGCTATGACCAGTAACGGCAGCAGGGAGAAGGCGGGGCTGAGCAGCAGGTTGGCGATCATGAACAGCAGGATGATGGACAAGGCGCCGTGCCAGCCCTTCAGAAAGACCAGGCCTTCCCTCATCTCCCTCATCAAGGACGGTTTTTCATCGCCCTTGCGCTCTGGCTCGGGTACGGGGATGAAGAGCAGGGGGACTATTGCCAATACGGCCGTGATGATATCGACGGACAGCACCGCCCACATCGGGAACAGCGCTATCAGTATCGCCCCGGCCGGGGCGGCGATCACGTTAGAAAGGCCGAACATGGCCTGGTTCAACCCGCCGATCCTCCCGAGGTGCCGTTCCGGGACCATCATGGACGTGGCGGCCTGCATGGCCGGCCAGTGGAACCCGGAGACGGCGGCCCGGCCGAACATGGTCAGCAGCACCATCCACACCTCTGCCGTCCCCGCCAGGAAGGCCATCATCAGTAACAAGGCCATCAGGGAGATCGCCGCATCGGCGAATATCATGATCCGCCGGCGGTTCCAGCGGTCGACGTAGGCCCCGGCCCAGGGGGCGATGATTATCTGTGGCAGCACGCCCATCAGCGTTCCCAGAGCCAGCACGGTCGCCGAGCCAGTCTCCACCGTCAACCACCAGACCAGGGCGAACTGCACCAACGCGCTCCCGACCAGGGAGAAGGACTGGCCTCCCCATATGGTAAAGAAGTCCCTCTTCCAAGAGCGCTCCCCGCTTACTGTCCGCATCATGCACCTGTTATCGGTGGCCACCGACCATCAACCGCGTGGACAGAAGTGACCGACGCCGCCGATTATCCCCCACCGGCCCCTCTAATAACTTTCGTAAATATATTCTTTCACAAAATTAAAAAAAAGGGGGGTCCGTAACGGACCTTTCCTACGGTACGACGAGCACCGGCGAACTTCCGCCTTGGACCAGTCGGTGGGAGGTGCTGCCGATCAAGGCCTCCTTGAAGGGGCTCAGGCCGCGGGTCCCGACCACCACCAGGTCGTGTTCCTTCGCCAACCTCAGCAGCTGCTCCGCCGGGTGCCCAAGCTCCACCTCTGAACGGTAGGTCACGCCCAACTTTCCCAGGAGCTGCTCCGCCTTCTTCAACCGTCCCCCTCCCAGCAAGGCTCCCTTCTCCATATAGGTGGACCTCCCGCCCAGCAGCTCGTGGTCGCTGGGGGCGATCACCAGCGCCAGGGTCACCTCCGAACCGAACCCTTTGGCCAGCGTTCCAGCGAACTCCACGGCGCGCAGGGAGTTCTCAGAACCGTCCACTCCGACCAATATCCGCTTTAGCGATGTCATCTTCATCACCGTGATTTACTAGCCTTTGATAGGCAATAAGACTTCCTCAGCACCCTTTATTATCGTGGAAGTTCAATCGGCTGGACGGTGAGGACGCTGCGCCTGCTTTGTTGGAACGTGAACGGGATCCGGGCGGCCTACAAGAAGGGACTGGCAGAACTGCTCCGGGAGGACGGGGCGGACATCATCTGCCTGCAGGAGACCAAGGCCACCCCGGACCAGCTGCCAGAAGGACTGCGGAACGTTCCTGGGTACGAATCCTACTTCGTGTCCCCCGAGGAGAAGAGGGGGTACAGCGGGGTATGCATCTACACCAAGACCGAGCCCAACAAGGTGATCGCCGGGTTCGGCCAGAAGCGCTTCGATTCAGAAGGTCGTACCCTGGTAGCCCACTTCGACGACTTCGTGCTCTTCAACATCTATTTCCCGAACGGAAAGGCCTCTCCGGAGCGCCTGCGGTACAAGATGGAGTTCTACCAGGAGTTCCTGGAGATGGCCAAGGGGACCGTGGAGGCGGGAAAGCATGTGGTGGTGTGCGGGGATGTCAACACCGCGCACCAGGAGATCGATCTCGCCCGACCCAAGGAGAACGCCAAGATATCCGGGTTCCTGCCCCAGGAACGAAAGTGGATCGACGAGTTCCTGGCCGCCGGATTCGTGGATACCTTCCGTCTTTTCGACAAATCCCCGGAGCGCTACACCTGGTGGGATATGAAGACCAAGGCCAGGGAGCGGAACGTCGGGTGGCGAATCGACTATTTCTTCGTGGACGAGGGACTGAGGGCAAAATGCCGGGACGCCTTCATCATGACCGCGGTCCAGGGCTCGGACCACTGCCCCATCGGACTGGAGCTGGACGTATGACCGTGCGGGTCCGTGTTCGCTGAGCTTGGTTACCAGGAACACCAGGACATCGCGTACTGTTCCAACAGGTCAGGACCTGACGAGCGATTGGTGGCATTGACAATTTTATATTATGGCAAAGCCCATTCCAGGGTAGAAGTGACAAAATGAGCGTTGTTCTGGCTACCGATGGCAGGGTGCATACCTACAAAGCTGTCGATTACGCATTGGAGTATGCGCGTCTGCACCGCGAGGCGCTGTACGTTGTTTTCGTCATAGGCCCCAGGCATGAGGAGAACCGGGAGGGCACCGTGGAGGATGCCAAGAGGCACTTGGAGGAGATAAAGGAGAGGGCGACCCAGCAGGGGGTGGAGACCGCCACCCTTATGGAGACCGGATCGCCCGCCGAGTCCACCATGGCCGTGGCCGATAGGGTCAATGCCTCGGCGATCATCGTGGGGACCTCTGGCAAGACCGTCCTGGACAGGGTGCTCATCGGCAGCGTGTCCGAGCACATCGTACGCAACTCGCCCTGCACCGTGATAGTGGTCAGGTGATCTAGAGGCGCCCCAGCGCCTCAAGCAGGGCCGCGATGATGGTGCGGGGGCGCGGAGGGCATCCCGGTATGAATATGTCGACCGGCAGGACCTCGCTTACCCCCATGCCGGAAGCGTAAGTTCCTCCGAACGGGCATCCGGAGATCGCGCATGTGCCCATGGCCGCCACCAGCCGGGGTTCTGGGGTAGCCTTATAGGTCTTGAGGAGCGCCGGCAGCATGTTTCTTGTCACCGGGCCGGTGACCAGCAGCATGTCGGCGTGCCTGGGCGAGGCCACTATCTTGATGCCGAAGCGCTCCAGATCGTAGATCGGATTCGAGAGGGAGTTTACCTCGACCTCGCACCCGTTACAGGAACCGGCATCCACCTCCCTTATGGCCAATGAACGGCCCAGTACCTGGCGGACCTCGTCCTTCAGCCGCAGACCGTCTCTTTCCTCCATGTCCGAGCTCGAGACCAGGTCCTCCCGGCGTCCCGCGGCGTTGCAGCTGCCGGTCATTGATATGGCTCCCCGCTCGCAGCTTTCCAGGCAGTCTCCGCACCATAGGCATTTACCCAGGTCCACCGACCATTTTTCGTCCAGTCCGATGGCCTGGGTCGGGCATATTTCAGAGCATTCCCCGCACAGGTCACATTTGGACGGGTCGGCCTTAGGGCTGCAGACCTTCGTTTGCAGCACCTCCTGCAGGGACAGGGTCCTTCTTTTCTTGAGCAACATGTTCTCGATCATCGAACGTCACCTACAGATCGTTCCCCGCGTACGACAGGCTGAAGCTCTTGTTGATGAGGGGGAAGTCCGGCACGATGTTCCCGAGCACCGCCTCCTGAATAGATGGCCAGTTGCAGAACGAGGGATCGCGCACCCTGTGACGCACCACCTTCCCATGTTCGACATGGATAATGTGAACAAGCTCCCCGCGAGGAGCTTCCACCATACCCAGGTGAGTTCCGTCCTTGGGCGGCTCGATACGACGACCTTCTCCCGGAGGCATCCGGTCCAAGGCCTCCATGATCAGACTTATGGATTCGTCCACCTCCTGGACCTTGACGTTCATGCGAGCCAGGACATCACCCTCCCTGAACAACGGCACCCTGAAGCTGAGCCTTGGATAGGCTTCGTAAGGATGGTCCCTGCGGACATCCAGGTCCTGGCCGCTGGCCCTGCCGATCGGCCCCAGGAGCCGGAGGTCCCGGGCGATCCTTTCCTCCACTACCCCGGTGGTCTCCACCCGGTCCATGAAGGAGGAGGACGATCTCATCCTTCCCACCGTGATCCGTAGTTCGTTCCCTACGTTCATGAGCGTGCCCTGCACATCGTTCACGGCCCTCTCGCTGAAAACCTCCCTCGTACCGCCCAGGGTGACCGCCCCCCACAGCAGCCGGTGACCAGTGGTCCTGGCGTTGAGGGCGAGCATCGACTCCCTGAGGGCGTAAATGTCAGAGGCGGGGACGGAGAAGGCGGTGTCCAAGGCCAGCCCGGCGATGTCCCCCAGGTGGTTGTATATCCTCTCCAATTCCGCCAAGATGCAGCGGGCGTACTGGGCCCGAGGGTGGACCTCTTGGCCTGCCTCATATGCTTGGCAGAAGGCCAGGGAGTGCGCCACTCCGTTGTCCCCGGAGATCCTCTCCGCCATTCGCAAGGCTTTGCCGGGCGAAGCGTTTTCCAGACATTTTTCCACTCCCCTGTGCACATATCCCAATCTAACCTCCAGGTTCAGAATGGGCTCCCCGGCGACGGAGAACCGGAAGTGGCCTGGCTCTATGACCCCGGCGTGCACGGGACCCACCGGGACCTCGAACACCCCGTCCCCTTCCACGGTTCTGAACTCGTATCTGGACGTTCCCGACGACGATGCATCGGACAGGTGGAAATCCTTTCTAAGAGGATGGGCGCCGCGGGGCCAGTTGTCGAACAGGACCAGAGGACGGGGGTCGGGATGCCCTACCGCCTTAAGCCCGAACATGTCCATGACCTCCCGCTCGTACCAGTTGGCGTAGTAGATACGAGGGGTGAAAGTGGGGAAGTTACCCTCGGTCTCGGTGGACAGCAATAAAAGGCGGCGCTTGGCCGGGAACGAAAATGCGTAGTGAAGGGAGAACGAGCCATGATGGGAGCGGTCATCAGTGGCGTGCATTGAAAGCATCGAGGCCCCGTGCTTGGCGAGCAGCATCTCAACCGCATCCGGCAAGCATGATGCCTTGACCTCGCAGGATATCCCCCTCTCCCAGGGAGATGAGGTGAGCGCGTCCTCCCCGATCTCGCGCTTCAGTTCCTTCACGATCTCATCTAGCTCATCCGCGATCATACCAGCCCTCCGAACAGAGCGATAATGTCCCTCAAGGCATCGCCAAGGATATCGGGAATGTACAGCCCCATGATCAAGATCGCGGCGGCCAGGACGATCATGGGTAGCAGCCCCATCTTGCTGATCTCTCCCTTTTCCATACCCTGGGGCGGCTCCCCGAAGACCATCTTCACGATGTGCCCCATGAAAGCGGCGAAGACCACCACGAGTATTGCCGAATAGAGTATGGCGGGCAGGAGGTTACCCTGGTCGATGCCGGCGGTAAGGACCATGATCTCGCTGGTGAAGATGCTGAACGGCGGAGATCCGGTTATGGCCAGAGAGCCTATTATAAGCAGGGCGGCGGTGAACGGCATGGTTCGGCCAACCCCCCTGACCTCGCTGATGTTCTTGGTGCCGTACTTCTGCAGCACGTTGCCTGCCCCAAAGAACAGCAGGGCCTTGGTAAGGGAATGGTTGAGCATGTGCAGCAATCCACCAAATATCCCCCAGAACCCCCCGAACCCGAACCCGATCGAGATTATGCCGATGTGCTCGATGCTGGAATAGGCCAACAGGCGCTTGTAGTCCTTCTGGGTGATTATGAAGGCGGCAGCGATCCCCAGTGAAAGTAGACCGAATAAAAGGAGAAGGCCGCTGCTGAACCCCCCTCCCAGAGGAGAATGGATCAACAGGATGTGATAACGGAGAACGGCGTACATGGCGCAGTTGAGGAGAACTCCGGACAGAAGGGCGCTCACCGGACTGGGGGATTGGGAATGCGCGTCGGGAAGCCAGGTATGCATGGGAGCCAGGCCGGCCTTGGTTCCGTAACCGATCAGCACCAGTACGAACCCGATCTTAAGGAACGAGGGGTCCAACTGCCCGGCCACGGCCATCAAGGATGTCCAATGCAGATCGCTTCCCTCGCCCAGAATGGGCAGCGAGGAGGCGTATATGAAGATCGTGCCCAACAATGCCAGGGATATGCCTATGGAGCAGATTATCAGATATTTCCAGGTGGCCTCGAGGGAGGTCGCCTTGTTGTGGAAACCCACCAGGAAGGCGGAGACCAGGGTGGTGGCCTCTACCGCTATCCAGACCATGCCTAGGTTGTTGGACACCACCACCAGGACCATGGTTAGTATGAACAGGAAAAGGAATCCGTAGTAGTACGCGATCCTCTTCTGATTTACCTCGCCAGAATCATGTTCATGCCTCATATAAGGCACGGAATAGACCATGGCCAGGAACCCTATCAGAACGATGATCAGCATCATAAGGCCGCTGAACTGGTCCATGTACCAGATGCCCTCGTCCACGCTCCCTTCGTCGAACGTCCTGAGCACCAGGTATAGGCCGAGGACCAACATCGACCCTGCCCCCGCCACGCTGACCGCCTCCACTAGCCTGGTACGGCGGCCAAGCAGTAGGCAGATGGCGGCCAGGACCGCGGGCAATATCAATGCGGCCTCGATCAATCCTTCAACCCCCTCAGCACGGTGGAGTCGATCGTTTCGAACGTACGGTTGATGCGGAAAGCGAATATGCCCATGATGATGACCCCCACGAATATGTCGAAGAACACCCCGAGCTCGACGATCATCGGCATGCTGTAGGTGGTGGAGATAGCGGCCAGGAAGACCCCGTTCTCCACGATCAGCAGTCCGATGACCTCGGTGATGGCCTTTTTTCGGGATACCATCATGAACATTCCGATGAGCACGGTGGCGAAGGATATGGCCAAACAGTTGCTGGTTATGGCCGTTCCAAGCTCCATTATCGGTTCGGTCACGAAGTAGGCGAGTATGGTGATGGCCGCGCAGATGAGCAGCGAACCTGGTATCTTGATCAGAGGTTCCACTTCCCGGTTCACCTGTATCTTCGCGGTGGTATAGTCGATGAAACGGGGGATGACCACGGCCTTGAGGGCGACGCTGAGCACGGCCACCACGTAAATATGTTCGGCACCGGTCTCGAAGGCCACCACGGCGGCCAGGCACCCCATGGCCAGGGACTGCAGGGCGAAGATGCGGGTCAGGGACCGCATGCGGCTGCTGGCCACCAGCATGAAATCGGCAAGTAGTATCACTGCGGCAAGGGTGTTTATGGCGTCCAGGCTAAGAGTGCTTACCATCTTCTTCCCTCACAGTATGTAATAGGAGATCACCGCCAGCAAGGACAGCGAGAAGGACACGGTCAACAGGTTGGGCAGGCGGAAGAGGCGCATCTTGGCCATGGACGATTCCACCAGAGCTATGGCCAGACTGAACACGAGCAGCTTCAGGATGATCGCCGCAGCGCCGGCGGCCAGTCCTAGGGCTGTTAGGTCGGTGTCGATCCCCCAGGGAAGGAAGATGTTGGCCATGATCACCATGTAGAGCAACAACTTGGTCATGCTGGACCACTCCATGAGGGCCAGGTGCTTTCCGGAATGCTCCAGGACCATGGCCTCGTGTATCATGGTCAGTTCCAGGTGGGTGGAGGGGTTGTCCACCGGCACACGGGCGTTCTCCGCGAGCGTCGATATGAAGAAGGCGGCGAGGGCCAGGAAGAGGGCGGGGCGCACCAGGTCGAAGCCCGTGGAGGCCAGGTTATGGGATATTCCGCTCAGGTCGGTGGTTCCTGATATCAAAGCCATGGTGAAGATGGATAGCAGGATGGTCGGCTCCACTATGGCCGAAACGGTCATTTCCCGGCTGCTGCCCATCCCCCCGAAGGACGAACCGGCGTCCAGCCCGGCCAGGGCCATGAAGAACCTCATCATCCCGAATAGATAGACCACCACGATCAGGTCACCGACGAACCCCAGGGAACTGGTGGTCATCAAAGGCACCATGAGCGCGGCGGCGATGACCGCGGTCATGCAGACGTATGGCGTAGCCGTCATGATCCAGGAGGCGTCCTGGGACACCACGGAATCCTTTCGGAACAGCTTGGCAAGGTCCCAGTATGGCTGCAGTACGGAAGCACCTTGCCGGCCCTGGAAATATGCCTTCAACCTTCTTATCAGTCCGGTGAACAGAGGCGACAGCGCCAATATGAGCAGGGTCTGGACCAATGATGTCAACATCTCAAAACCTCAGGACGACCAGCAGCAGGACCAGCACCACGAAGATGTACCCCAGATAGGTCTGGATGCTGCCTGTCTGTATCACGCTCACTTTCTTGGCGACCCATCTGACCGCAGCCTCGGTGGGCCCATAGAGATATTTTTCAAAGACCGGCTCAGTGGTGCTGGTGTACCTCATTTCCGTCCTGATGTACGGTGATGGATGTTTTCTGGCCCGGAAGGTCCGGATGGGACGATACACCCAGGAGAACATGCGGTTGATGGGGTTTGAAAAACCGCGTCCGGAATATTCTGTCCTGGCCGTCAGAGGGGTACCGCAGTCCCAGGTGTCCGCCTTCACTATTTTACCACGACCGCCGTAAACCTGGCTGAGCATCAGGACCGCGGCCATCACCGTTACCAGAACGATGGCGATCAGAGGCGGTGACACCTGCGAGAACTCGCCGACCGTCGGAACGATCTCGATGCCCTCGACCAAACTGTCGGCGATGGACGCCCCCACCAGGGGAGAGGATACCTGGTCCAGCGCGGGCAGTATGGTGAAGGAGAGAACCCCCACCAGTACGCATAGCGTGGCCATCAGTCCCATTCCCCAGAGCATGCTTTTCGGAACCTCCTTGGCTTCCTGAGCATCCTTGCTCCTCGGGCGCGCCAGGAAGGTGATCCCGAAGACCTTCAGAAAGGCCGCGGCGGCCAAAGCCCCGGTGATGGCGAGCGTGCCCAACGCCACTGGTATTAGGATCTTGACCATGGTCTCGGGTATGTTGAAGGACTGAAGCATGGCCTGAAAGATGAGCCATTCGCTGATGAAGCCGGAGAGCGGCGGTATGGCCGCGGCGGAGAGAGCGCCGACGAAGAACATGGCGCTGGTGTAAGGCATGCGCTTGGCCAAGCCCCCCAACTTTTCCATGTTCTTGGTGTGCGTGGCGTTTAGTACGCTTCCTGCTCCCATGAACAGAAGGGACTTGAACAGCGCGTGGCTGAGCACGTGCATCAGGCAGGCGATCATGGCCAGCGCGGCCAGCTCGTTCAGGCCATAGGACTCGAACACCATGGCCACGCCCAGGGCGATCAGTATTATCCCGATGTTCTCCACCGTGGAGAAGGCCAGCATGCGTTTGATGTCGCTCTCGATGAGGGCGTACATCACTCCCAGCAATGCGGAGACGCATCCGATGGCCAGTATGGTCATCCCCCACCACGGGTCCTGCACGCCCAGGAAATCGAAGTAGCAGCGGATCAACATGTATATCGCGGTCTTGACCATGACCGCGGACATCAGCGCCGAGACGTTCGAGGGAGCGGCGGGATGGGCCCTGGGCAACCAGACATGCAGCGGTATTATCCCGGCCTTGGCCCCGAAACCGACCGCCCATAGCAGGAACAACGCCGAACGAAGAAGGTCGGACATCCCCTGGGCGGCACCCGGAAAGGAGGAAAAGTCAAAGGAACCGGACTGGGCGTAGGTCAACAGGAAACCTAGACCGATGGCAGCCGTTCCGATGTGGGTCATGATTAGGTAGAACAGCCCGGAACCTACCGTTCCCTCGTGGCGGTGCTCGAATATGACCAGGAAGAAAGAGGAGAGGGACATGGTCTCCCACATTATCAGGAAGAGGATGGCGTTGGATGAGGAGACGACCATCACCATGGAGACGTAGAAGATGTTGAACATGGCGCCCAGCATACCGACGGGATATTTCCCCTCGTAATGGTCGGCATAACCGAAGGAGTACAACGACACGGCGAAGGTGACCACCGAGATCGTGCCCAGAAAGAACGCTGCCAAGGCGTCGATGGTGAAACTGAGCGAGCCGAAAGGGGAGGCGAAAGGAAGTTCCCACCGCATTTGACCCTGCCAGAAGACCAATATGGTTATGGCCACCCCCAAAAGCGACGATATTGATGAGACGGTGAAAGCGACCCTTACGCTGGCTTTCGGGCGACCGTTGAGAACAGCTGCGATGACGGCCCCCAGAAGGGGTATGAAGATGAGCGTTGCGAACAAAAGGTCGACGAGCATGGGCCTACCGCCCCTCGATCGAGACGGCTCCTCGCGTTCCCATGGTCCGATGCAAGATTTTGTAAGATAACGTTAATAAGACCTGCCTTGGATGGCGGCACAATCGATTCTCATATTAAACATTTCTGTGCGACAACCACTGATTTTTTTTAGGTGCTGGCTCTGCATTAAGATTCGTGTTTCGTTGACTTCGGGCACCTGTGCACCGATCAACGACGACCAGAAAAGGAGGCGCCCTAAGATAGTTCTTTTAGCGATGAGATGCGTCTAACTGATGGTGCATGCATCATGAACGAACCAGACAGCCCGGAGCTGTCGATCTTGAGCTCCGCATTGAGCGTGGAGAGGTTTGGCATTGAGTTCTATCGTCGCTTCAGCGAGTGCGTGGACGATGAGAACGGCGCCGCGCTGCTAAGGGGGCTGGGAAGAGACGAGGAGAATCACAAGGAGAAGGTGGAGTTGGAGATGCGGCGCATCGCCCCTGGCGTAGAGCCGGATAGCGTTGCCCCCGCCCGTTCGCTGTTGGGCATCGTCCCCGAGCAGGCGTTCCCCTTCCCCCCGGACCGCTGCCTGACCCTGGAGGACGAGATCAAGGCCTTGGAGATCGGCATACAGGTCGAGATGTCCTCCATAAAAATGTACCGCGGCGCCGCGATGTTGGTCGGGGAACCGGGGGTCAAGCGGCTCTTGGAGAAGTTGACGGAGATCGAGGAGGGCCACCGCAAGCTCTTAGAGGAGAGCATGCATCTGCTGCGCGACAAGGGCGCGTGGTACGGATACTCCCCCATATTGGAAGGTTGAGCGCCAGCCGCCCCGCGGTCCATCATAATAATTCAATATAAAATATTTTTATTTCCGGCCACCTTTGGCCATCACGATGGATGAGCTGAAAAAACTTTAATACCCGTTGGACATGCATACTGCACAATCTAAACGGGGTTGGCTTCGGCCCACCCTCCTCACTGGGGCTCAGAGGTATCGCAATGGTCAAATTACCGAACATCGACAGAGAGGTTCAAGCTTGCCTTCAATGCGGCTACTGCATTCGTACATGCGAGACATGGAGGCAGACGCCTTGGGAGTCCGTCACCCCCAGGGGCAAAGTGTTCTACATCTCCCAACTGGGCAAGCGAACCGCCATAGACAAGCTTCTGGGCCGTAAGGTCGAGATCGACGACGAGTTCGTTGAAGCGCTGTTCATGTGCACCACCTGCGCGGCATGCTCCACCGTCTGCCACGTGGGGATAGATTTCGCCGAGTTCTGGGAGAAGGTCAGGGAATGGTGCATTGAGAACGGGCACGGCCCCATGCCCGCCCATATCAAGATCAAAGAGCGTCTGGAGGAAGGCAGGAACCCTTACGGGGAGCCTATGGAGAAGAGAGGCGCCTGGTATCCTGACGTTCCAAAGGCGGACAACCCGGACGTGGTGTTCTTCGCCGGTTGCACCGCCTCGTATCGCATGCAGAACCTGGCCAAGGCCAGCATCTTGTTCCTGAACCGCTGCGGCGCTTCCACCAACATCATGGAGGGCGACGAGTGGTGCTGCACCTCTCCCGCGCTGAGGACCGGGCAGACCGGGCTTACCTATCGCTTCGCCGAGCATACGATCGGAACCGTCGAGCACATGGGGGCCAAGGCCATGGTCACCGCCTGCGCCGGGTGCTATAAGACCACCGTGCACGATTACGGCAAGTTCTACTCCCACCCCACCTTCGAGGTGTTCCACTTCGCCCAGTACGCCAACAAGCTGCTGAAGGAGAAGAAGGTCAAGTTCACCAAGGAGATCAAGGCCAAGGTAACCTACCATGACCCGTGCCATCTCGGACGTCATGCCAAGGTCTACGACGAGCCGCGCGAGGTCATAAAGGCCATTCCGGGCGTGGAGTTCATCGAGATGAAGAACATCCGCGAGAGCTCCCGGTGCTGCGGGGCCGGCGGCGGCTACAAGAGCCAGTACAACGATATGGCCATCGCTGTTGCCATAGAGAGAGTCAAGGAGGCCGTGGACACCGGAGCTGATATCCTAGCTACCACCTGCCCCTTCTGCGTGCTCAACCTGCAGCAGGCGGCCAAGAAGATCGGGGCCAAGATAAAGATCATGGATATCTCCGAGATACTGGCAATGGCCACCGAGCCCGAGAACCCGGTTGCCCCCCAGGCACAGTAAGGCTGTCCTGATAAAACCCCTTATCTATTTTAAATACGTTTGATATAGCTGAGGTTCGGTGGAAGATGGGCCGAATTAGATCGAACAAGCTGCATCCCACGAATTTTCTCAAGAACGGGTATCAGGGGTTATTGCCGGAGGACCTCAGGGTCTATCTCAGGAAATGGATACCCCTGAGCTTGATGATCGGGGGAATCGCTGGATTGGGCGCGGTCGTGTTCCAATGGTTGCTTGTCTCCGTTTGGAACCTTTCCTACGAGATCTATGAGACGCCTTGGTACCTGAGATTGTTCATACCTGCGCTGGGGGGGTTGATCGTGGGAATAATAATCACCCGATTGTCCCCCGAATCCTCCGGGGGAGGAACGGACCGTTTCATCGATGCCATACACCATCGGGGAGGAAAGTTGCCACCGAAAATGGCACCTCTGAAGATAATCGTTGCCTCTATAACCATCGGGACGGGCGGTTCGGCAGGGAGGGCCGGTCCGATCATGAGCATCGGGGCAGCGATATCGACCTATTTTGGGCAGCGACTTGGGTTGAAAGCGGGAGACATGCGGACCTTCGCCATCGCGGGGGCGGCGGCCGGGCTCTCGGCTGTTTTCCGGGCACCGCTTGGCGCTGCCATCTACGCCATCGAGGTGCCATACAAGAACGATCTGGAATCTGGGGCGATCATTCCATCCATAATCTCCAGCGTGGTATCCTATCTGATTTTCGTTTCTATCTACGGTTATGAACCATTGTTCCAGACCCCCGATATCAAAATAAATGTCGACCTGGCGGTGGTGCTCGGAATAATAACACTGGGGGTCCTTGCGGGTCTGACCGGTCGGCTTTTTATAGCCACTATGCGCCTGACGGAAAGACTGGTCTCCGGGATGAAGTCACCTTTCCCGATCAAGATCATGTTCAGCGGATTGCTCGTCGGTTGCATGGGATTGTTCATCCCAGAGGTCCTAGGCCTGGGTGAGGGGGTGATCGTAGCGATAATTGGGGGCTCGATAACGTCCCTGGGATTCCTATTGGCGCTCCTATTGGGGAAGATGGTTGCCACCAGCATCACCGTTGGTTCAGGAAGCGGAGGAGGTGTTTTCTTCCCTTTCCTAATAATGGGTGGGGCATTAGGTACCGTGTTCGCGATCGTATTGGACCTGGAGCCGCTGTCCCTTTATGCGATAGCGGGAATGGGAGCGATAATAGCTGGTGTATCCAAGACCCCTGTGGCGGCCTCTGTGCTCATGGCGGAGATGGTAGGAGGATACATCATATTGATTCCAGTGATGATTTCTTCGACCGTATCGTACATCATCATGGGCGATCATGGACTTTTCCGCACCCAGGTCACCCGCCGTCCGTTCATCTATGATCCAGCGGCCTTGGACGAGATACCTGTGGAAAGAATAATGAGAAAGGAGCCGATCGTCCTCACCTCGGATATGACAATCTATGAGGCAGTGAGCATAACGTCCATGGAACCCCATTACCTATATCCGGTCATTGATGATGATGGAAAGGTCCTTGGGGTGATACTCAATGACGCCCTAAAGGATAGCGATCAACCCAACGCAATGATTGATGGACTGATAATTAGACACTATGAACATGTGATGGCCGGCACATCTGCATATCAAGCCTTCGAAGATATGAACACCAAGCAGATCTCGCGCGTTTTGGTTATAGGGCGCGAGGACAATAGACTCAAAGGCGTGCTTACCAGGATAGATCTCATGGAGTACCTGGAGCACACCGACGAGGAACATCGGTTGTATTGAACGGTTGGGAAATGGTATTCGAACTGCTGGACCCTCGCATCCGCAAGGTGCTTGAGGATAAGGACATCAACGAGCCGACCGGGGCTCAGAGTGAGGCGATACCTCCGGTCATGACCGGGGAGAACGTGCTCCTGGTCGCCCCGACCGGCATCGGCAAGACCGAGGCGGCCATGCTGCCCCTCCTGCACCAGCTGATCAACACCACCGGCAAGGGCGTCCGTCTGCTGTACATAACCCCGCTCCGCGCCCTGAACAGGGACATGCTCAAGCGACTGGAGGAGTTCGGGGAAGCTTTGGACCTACATGTGGCCGTGCGGCACGGGGACACCTCCCAATCGGAAAGGCAAAGACAGTCCAAGTTCGCTCCGGACATCCTGATAACCACGCCGGAGACGTTACAGGTCATGTTCACCGGGAAGAACCTGCGGGCGCATCTGGCCAACGTGCGCTACGTGGTGGTGGACGAGATACACGAGCTGGCCAACGACGAGAGGGGGGCGCAGCTGGCCGTCGCCCTGGAGCGGGTGGTGGAGCTGGCCGGCGAGTTCCAGCGCATTGGACTTTCAGCCACCGTCGGCTCGCATCAGGAGGTGGCCAACTATCTGGGAGGCGTCGGCCGAAAGGTCCGCATCGTGCGGGCCAAGGTGACCAAGGAGATGAGCATTAGCGTGCAGTCCCCGGAGATCGTGGAGCAGGACAAGGACCTGGCCGGGACGTTGCAGAGCGACCCGCAGCTCATCGCCTGCATGAGGCGGGCCAAGGAGCTCATCGAGAAGCATAACTCCACATTGCTGTTCGTCAACACCAGGGACACCGCGGAGGCCCTCGCCGCCCGATACCATGTCTGGGACGAGAAGTTCAACGTGGGCGTCCACCACGGCTCGCTGAGCAAGGAGACCAGGGTGGAGATGGAGGACGACTTCAAGAACGAGCGCTTGAAAGGATTGATATGCACGTCCTCCCTGGAGCTGGGCATAGACATCGGCTCGTCCGATTTCGCCATCCAGTACAACTCCCCCCGCCAGGTTTCCCGCCTGGTGCAGCGCATGGGCCGGGCCGGTCACAAGATCGGCCGGCGCTCGGAGGGCGCCATCATAGCCTCCACCCCGGACGAGATCGCGGAAAGCCTGGTGGTCACCAGGATGGCCATGGCCGAGAGGTACGAACCGCTGCAGGTGAGGCAGGACCCCTTGACGGTATTGGCCAATCAGCTGGTGGCCATGGCCTCCGCCGGGCCGGTGCTTATCGAGAAAGCTTACACCATCGCCCGGCGCTCCTATCCCTTCCGGGAATTGAGCAGGCAGAAGTTCGATACGGTGCTCAAGCAGATCGCGGAGATAGGACTGGTCTTCATCAACGGGGACGAGTACAAGCGCTCTGGCCGCGGACGTAAGTACTTCTACGACAACATCTCCATGATCCCGGACGAGAGGACCTACCGCATTCGCGACATAGGCTCCCGCAAGATCGTGGGCACTTTGGACGAGAGCTTCGTCATCTCCTTCGCCGAACCGTTCGCCACCTTCATCACCCGCGGGCGGTCCTGGCGCATCGTGGAGATCATGGACGACGAACTTCTTGTCGAGCAGGTAAAGGAGATCGGCTCCATCCCGTCGTGGGTGGGGGAGGACATCCCGGTGCCTTTCGAGGTCGCTCAGGAGGTCGGCCGAATGCGCCGCGGTTACGACCGCGCAGCGTATCACGGCGACGCGACCACCTACAAGGCCCTGGACGATTATCTGGACGAGCACAGGGAAAAGTTCCCCATGCCCACCGACCAGCGCATCACCCTGGAGATCGGTAAGAAGCTGGCCATACTCAACATGTGCTTCGGCAGCAAGGTCAACGAGACCATATCCAAGATGATATCCGTGCTTCTCTCCGCCCGACTGGGTGAGAGCGTGGCGGTGACCACCGACCCGTATCGCGTCATCATCGACCTGCCGAGGGACTTGGCGCCCTCCACCATCGTGGATACCTTGCGTTCGATTAACGCTTCGGCCGTGGAGAGCCTGATACGCCTGGTCATGAAGAACTCCAGCCACATGCGTTGGCGCTTCGTGTTCGTCGCGAAAAAGTTCGGGGCGGTGGAGAGGGACGCCGACTATAGGAACGTGAGCTTCGCCCGGCTGGTGGATGCGTACGAGAACTCCCCGCTGATGCAGGAGACCATAGAGAAGGTGCTGTGGGAGGACTTCGACGTGCGACGGACCGTTCAGGTCATCCAGGCCATCGAATCGGGGGAGATGGACATCGCCATCTGCGGCCTCTCCCCCATCGGCCGGGCCGGGCTTTCGCAATCCAAGGAGCTGATCACCCCGCAGCGCGCCGACCACTCCATACTGATGGCGCTCAAGAAGCGGTTGGAGGACGAAAGTTTGCACATGTCCTGCTTGAACTGCGGTTCTCAGTGGAGGCTGAAGGCCAGGGAGGCGGGAAGGTACATCGTGTGCCACAGCTGCGGAGGACAGATGATCGCCGCCCTGAACAGCTACAACCGGGACACCATCCGCCTGATAAAGAAGAAGGACCTCAAGGAAGAGGAGGAGAAGGAAGTGAGACGCCTCTTCAAGAACGCCTCGCTGGTGCAGAGCAGCGGTAAGAAGGCCATGATGGCACTAGCCGGGCGGGGCATCGGCGCGGACACCGCCGCCCGCATCCTGTCGAGCTTTGGCAACAGCGAGGACGACCTGCTCCGGGACATCCTGAGCGCTGAGATCAATTACGCGCGAACCAAGCGCTTCTGGGATTAGCGAACGGGATTGCGCAGCCTTCCCACCTTGTGCACGACCGCCTCCACCACGTCCCCCGCCCGTAGCGGACCGACCCCGCTGGGCGTTCCGGTAGCGATGATGTCGCCCTCCTCCAGCGTCATGAATCTGGATATGTAGGATATCAACCGCTCGGGCGGGAAGATCATCTGGGCGGTGCTGCCCTTCTGCCGTAGCTCCCCGTTCACCCGCAGCTCCAGGTCCAGGGAATGGACGTCCGGGGCCTGGTCCAATGGCATCGGTTGGCCCAGAGGGGCGAAGGTGTCCATACCCTTGGCCAACGCCCAGGGCAGCCCGGCCTTGCGCGCCGCGGTCTGCACATCGCGGGCGGTGACATCGTTGAAGACGGCGAGGTGCGATACGTGAGAGAGGGCGCTATCCTCAGCTATCTCCTTTCCGCCCCTGCCGATCATCAGGGCCAATTCCACTTCGTGATGCACCATGCCGATGCCCTCCGGTATGACGATGGCATCGCCATCGCCGATGAGGGAGGTGGAGGGCTTGAGGAAAAGCACCGGCTCGGCCGGTTCGTCCGACCTCATCTCCCGGATGTGCTCCCGGTAGTTCTGGCCGACGCAGACGATCTTGCCGCAGCGCATGGTCAGCACATGTCGTCGGCCTCGGCCACGGTCTCCAGCTTGAACATGGCCCCGGTGCCCTTCAGGGTGAGGTGGACGCGGTCGGCGAGATAGATCGCGTCGTCCAGGGTGGCCTTCTTATCCCACTTGAAGACCCCGTCATAGTTGCCGGTGGTCGGCTGGAACCCCATGTTGTGCAGGGCGTCGAATATCTCGGATGGCCGGCGTCCGTCGGAATTGAACATTATGGTGATGTAGGTCAGCATCGCCTCTACCATGGCCATTTCGGAATAAAAACCTTAGCCGCTCTGGCCTTCCGAACCCTTACCGAACCCCTTGGCGATCACGTATACCTCGGAGCTGCTGGAACGGGACGCTTCCGGTGAATAGCGTTTCACCGTACCGAAGTGCTTCTGCACCTCGGCCAGCAGGTCGCGGCTCATGTCCCCCTCGAACATCTTGAACACCAGCTTGCCGCCCGGCGAGAGCGTGGCCAGGGCGAAAGATAGCGCCATCTCGCACAGCTCGATGGAGCGGGCGTGGTCCATGGAATAGCTCCCGGAGATGTTGGGGGACATGTCGGACATGACCAGATCTACGTGCCCGTCGGTGAGGGCCAGAAGCTCGTCCCGCACCTCCGCCTTGCGGATGTCGCCCTTTATCGTGCGCACGCCCTCCAGGGGTTCGATGGGCTGCAGGTCCACCCCTATGACCCTGCCTTTGGGCCCCACGCGCTCCGCGGCCACCTGAAGCCAGCCGCCCGGGGCCGCCCCCAGGTCCACCACGGTCATGCCATGCTTGAAGAGATTGAAGCGGTCGTCGATCTGTATCAGCTTGAAGGAGGCCCGGCTGCGGTAATCCAGCTGCTTGGCCTTCCTGTAATAGTAATCGCGCCTGCGCTCCTGCATCCAGTTCTTGGACATGCTGAATCGCCCAAGTCCTTGCAGGATAAAAAACCATTGCCCGACCGATGATATTTTATCGGCAGGGGGGATTCAGCATTGGGTAAGGACATGAAGGAGAAGGAGTGGACCTACGCCAAGGCCGGGGTGGACATCGACCGCAAATCGCAGGCCATATCGGCCCTGGTGGGGCACCTGAAGTACCGGCGCACTGGAAGGGGCAGCATGATCGACCTCCCGGGGCAGTTCACCGGTCTCATCGACATGGGGGACCATATCCTTACGTTGGCCACCGATGGGGTTGGCACCAAGCTGCTGGTGGCCGAGGCGCTCAACAAGTGGGACACCGTGGGCATTGACTGCATGGCCATGAACGTCAACGACACCATCTGCGTCGGGGCGGAGCCGATCGCCTTCGTTGATTACATAGCGATAGACGAACCGAACCCGGAGATAACCGACCAGATCGGCATAGGCCTGAACGCGGCCGCGGAGATGGCCAACGTCGACCTGGTGGGCGGAGAGGTCGCCGTCCTTCCGGAGATGGTAAAGGGGGTGGACCTCTCCGGCACCGCCCTCGGGCTTCTGTACAAGGACAGGATGGTCACCGGCGCGGAGATCCAGGAGGGCGACGTCATCATCGGTCTCATCTCCTCGGGCGTGCACTCCAACGGCATGACCCTGGCCCGCAAGGTGCTGTCCTCGGCGGGAATATCATTGCACGACAAGGTGGACGGGCTGGACGGCAGCGTGGGATCGGAGCTGCTGACCCCCACCCACATCTACGTGCGCGATGTGCTGAAGGTGGTAGAGGCGGTCAAGGTCACCGGCATGGTGGACGTGACAGGAGGGGGGCTGAAGAACTTCGTTCGCCTCAAGAAGGGGTTCGAGTACCGGATCACCGATCCCATCGAACCGCAGCCGATCTTCCAGGTGATACAGCGCATCGGCGGGGTGACGGACCACGAGATGTACAAGACCTTCAACATGGGCATGGGCTACGGCATCGTGCTCAGGCCGGAGGGGGTCGAGGAGGCTCTCTCCATCCTCAAGGGCAAGGCGGAAGTGGTAGGCAAGGTCGTCAAAGGATCGGGCTGCGGCGTTCCCCGGCTCAAGGTGCACTACGACACCTATTAAATGAGCAGATAGGGAAGCCCGAGCAGAAGCATTGGCAGCCCCAGGAAGGTCATTAGGAACAGGGCAGCGGCGGACGCTTTCGGTTCGACCTTGACCTTCCTGTAGGGATGAAGGCGTTGATCGTAGGACATGCCCCAGAACAGCGCCGCGGCCAGGCTGGCGGCCAGAGCTCCCTGCAGGGACCAGAAATAGTTGAAGGAGAGAAGGAAGCCTATCAAGAGCACCGCCGCCACCGCCACCGCATATATGGCGCGGTTGGAGCGCGCCGGATCTACCAGCCCGGTGGCCGTCCATGTCAAGGAGGTGAGGGCCAGCGCCGCGAAGGAGATGGCCGGGACCAGGCCGTTGCCGGTCTCCCAGACCAGCCCGGATACCTCCTTCACCGGAAGCAGGAGCGAAAAGACCTCCGCTGCGGCCAGGTTGCCCAGGGCTAGGGGTATGGACACATTGCCGCGCGCCCCGCTGAGGGTAAGCAGCAGCCATAGGCCGGCGCAGGAGCCGATCATCCCAGGCAGCCAGATGAGCTGGGCCAGTCCCAGACGCGTTCCATCCAGTTCCAGCACTGGTCCCCCCCAGTAGATCATGGCCAGGGAGGCGAGGAAGATCAGGAAGGAGATGCTCGTCAACACCTTCACCCGAGACCTCAGCCGGATATCGTCCACGCTGAAGGAACGCCCCTTGGACAACATTAAACTTACCTCCTAATACCGGCGGAGGGAATGGGCCAGCGACCCGGCCACCGCCCCTAGGGCGGTGCATGTCTCCAGCGACCGGCCGTCAAAGGTTATGTCAAGATGATGCCTGGCCAGCTCGCGCATTTCCTTGGGTACACCTTTGGGACCGGCACCGAAGATCAGGCATACGCTCTGACCGTTATTAAGCAAGGAGGCCAGCTTTCCCAGTTCCATCTTCCTCTGGGGCTCAGGGTCGCAAGTGGTCAGCACCGCCAGCCCCAGCTGGGGGGGCAACCCCTTGGAGGGGTAGGGGAAGTTCTGGAAGCGGCCTTTGGCGGCCAGCTCCTTGAGGTAGGACCCGTCCTCGCCTATGGAGGTGGTGGAGGCCACCCAGTCCGCGAGCTCGGTCGGCAGCCGGAGGTCCTCCGGGAACGGGAAGCCCAGGGTCGCCAAGTTGAAATCGTAGGCCAGGGCCAGAGGCCCGGCCCTTGCCAGTATCCTCCGGTGGGCCTCGCGGAACACGCGAGGGTCGTAGGAGTTGTATATGGCGATGGTGGCCCGGCCGGCCCTGCGCTCCATGGCTCTCACAGGCCCAGGGGGACCTTGCCCACCTTGGTCAGCATGTCATCCTTCCAGGTGTACTTCAGCCGCTTGCGGCCCTTCCACGTTCCGGACTGAAGGATGTACCCGACCATGAGAGAAAGGCCTATGGACGCCTCCACGTAGGCCACGGACTTGTTGGCGTCCCGGTTGATCTTGCCCCAGGACTGCGCCTCCTCGAAGGTGCAGCCGCTGAGCCCGCCCCACTGCGGGGCGTCCTGGGTGATCTGGATGGCGTAGTGGTGCCCGCCCTTGTCGTGACCCAGGGTCTCGCATATCACCTCGGTCTGTTGGATGTAGTTCTTCGGCACGCCTCCGCCGATGTAGATGACCGCGGTCTTCTCCGAATGGATCTTGAGCTGGGTCAGCTCCCAGTTGTCCCTGATGGGGTCGATGCGCATGAACGGCTCGTCGGCCATCCGCCTCTTGTAGTAGAGGCCGGTGAGCCCGATGCCGATGGACGAGTCGTTCAGAGCGGGGACGAACACCGGCACGCCGTACTTGGCGGCGTTGTAGAGGATCGAATCCTCGTCATCAATGGCCTCGCCCAGAATCTTCATGAACTCCCGGCTGCTGTAACCCCTAGGCTCCAGCTCTCCGGCGATGTCGCCGATGAACTCGTCGGTCTCCCGGAACTTGTCCTCGTCCACCAGGGTATCATAGATGCGGTCCACGAAGACCTCGCGGAGGGCCAGGTCGTCGCAGCGCGGGGAGCACTTGTAGTGGTTGTACCCCCGGGCCTGGTAGAAGTCCTGGTAGGGTATGGCGCCTATGGTTACTATGGCGTCCACTATTCCGAACTTTATCATGTCGGCGATGACCTTGCGGAGGCCGGCGGCGACGAGCGGACCGGCCAGGCCCAGGATCACCGTGGGGCGGGACTTGTCCTTCAGGGCCTTTTCGTAAGCGATGGCGCAGGTGGCCAGGGCCCGGCTCTGTATGGACGAGTCCTTGTAGGCCTCGACCAGGTCCTTTACGGTCACGATATCGTCAAAGTCTATCTGCTTGACCTTCTCCTTCAGAACATCCTTCTTACTAACCAATTCAAACCCTCGCTGACATTTGAATCTGAAGCTGTTGCGGTCGGGCCTCAGACGCGGCCCTTGACCTTCCTGGGCCGGCTGCAGATGGCGTAATCGTCCCCGTCAAAGAAGACATCAAGGTCGGGGTTCTCCAATTGGATCTCCTCGATCTTCTTCAAGACCTCGCGTAGCGTGAAATCGCTGTTGCGATCGATCTTGATGTGCACCCTTTTTTCCATCATTAGTCCTCTGGCCCAGTCCAAGCTCTTTCTTAGATGTAACGCTGAATATATAACTTTTTATCACGGAACGTTATCATGGAAAGTACTGGCCAGACATCAGGTCCTTGAGCGGATCGTTCACCGGAAAGCGCAAGTTCCTGCGGCGCCATATTTTAATAATATGTAATATTAATATATATTAAAATCATATTTACATCAAGTTCGGAGATGGGGTCCACGCCTGATCATGACCGCCGCCACCTGGTCGGGAGAACCGGCACTAAAATATTAAATATTGTGCTGGACAGTGTTCTACAGTCAGAACTGGGAACCTGCTGGTCAAGGGATGCTGTTTGAGAATGACCAAAGGAGAGGGCGATTCGGAAGCTCGGACGGAGCAGGCTGCCGTCGATAAGGACAGCCCTGCCGCCGAACCGGCCGACGTGGAACGCCTCAGCAAATGGCTGGATGGTGAGGGGGAAGGGTCCACGCTCCTATCCTGGCTGGGGGAGGGCGGTGACCTGGTCCCCGAGGACGAGCTGTCCGAACTGAAGGAGCGCCTGGCCCGCTACGAGGCGGAGCTGGCCGCGGTCAGGGCCTTGCTAGCCATCGATGGTGCCTCCGATGCGGACGGGGGAACCGCCCAGAGGATCCAGGCGCTCATCGTCGAGAGGGACGAACTGCTTGAGGCGGCCAAGAACGCCACGGGCGCCATCAACGGAAATGGGCTCATGGAGAGCCAGGAAAAGGAACTTCTCGAACGGTATCACGCCGAGCTCAAGGAAAAGGACGCGCAGTGGAAGCACGCGGAGAGCGAGATGGCCGCCCGAAGTGCGGCCTTGGAGAAGGACCTGGCCAAGATCAAGATCGAACTGAAGCTCAAGGATGACGAGCTGGCCGTGCTGCGTAATGGCGGAGGGACTGTCAGCACCGACCTGCTCAATAAACTGGAGGTCCTGCAATCCAAAGAAAGGGAGTTCCTGACCTTGAAGAACGAGGCGGACGACCTGCGCATCCGGCTCAAGGAGAAGGAGGAGGAGATGGACCGCATCCGGGAGGCCATCACCTACAAGGAGGACGAGCTCATCCGCCGCGAGGAGGACCTGATGTATCGGGAGAAGGTCTACACCGCGGAGCGCCATAAGCTGGAGGAGATGAAGCGGGAGACCGGAGGGCTGGAAGAGGCCGAGCTCATGAAGAAGCTGGAAGCCCTGAAGGCCGAGGTGGCCAACAAGGAGGACGCCCTCCGGGCCAAGGAGAAGTACGTCCTGGCCAAGCAGGAGGAGCTGCGCATGAGGGAGCAGGGCCTCATCGAGGACGAGATCACCTACCGCGAGATGGAACGGGCGCTGGAGATCCAGGAACGCAAGGTCAAGACCGGGATCTCGCGCTTCGATGACCTGCTGCTGGGCGGCATGCCCATCGGTTCAAACATCATGATCCACGGGCCGCCGTTCATCGGCAAGGAGGTCATGGCCAACACCTTCATCATGGAGGGATTGCGGAAGGGCATCCCGGCCATCATCGTCCTGACGGACAAGACGCCCAAGGACGTGCGCGATGAGATGCGGTTCATCATGTCCGGCTTCGAGGAGTATGAGAAGCTAGGCCTGGTGAAGTACGTGGACACCTACGCCCGGGCCATGGGATCGGACGACGCCGACCCCCACACCACCTATATTGAAAGACCGAACGACCACGAGAAGATGGCCGAGGCCATAGAGGCCATCGCCAGGCAGTTCAAGGAGAAGCACGAGTACTACCGGCTGCTCTTCCGCTCGGTGTCCACGCTGATCGCCTATTCCGACCCCAACTCCGCGTTCCGTTTCCTCAGCCCGCTCTGCGGGCGCCGCAAGAAGGACCAGGCGGTTTCCTTGTTCGTGGTGGAGAAGGGAATGCACAGCGAGCAGGAGCTGCAGATGCTCGGCTCGATCATGGACGGCATGGTGGACTTCAAGGTGGACCAGCTGAAAACGTTCTTCGCCATCAAGGGCATTAGCGACGTGCAGTCCCGCGCTTACATCAGGTACACCGCTACCAAGAGCGCCCTGACCATCGGCTCGTTCGCCCTGGACCACATTCGCTAGGCGACCTCTACCCCGTCGCTGGGGCGGATCTCCGGCTTCTTCTGCATATTGATGCGCGGTATCGGTATGGGGGCGGGGAGCTTTATCTCGCGGGATATGATCAGGGCGGCCACCATGCAGTTGCTGACTATGGCGTTGTGCACGGCGTTGGCATCGTCCACCGGCAGATTGCTGGTGCGCCTCCAATCGTCCATGACCTTTTCGCTCAGTTCGGCGACGTTCAGATGCCCTTCGATCTTGATGTAGCCCATCCCGGTGTAGTTGGCGGTGAAACGGAAGTCTATCTGATAGAGGTCACCGTCCAGCTTGGAGATCTGGGTGATGGCGCTGTTGTTCTCTATCTTGATGTTCATGACCTTCTCCCCGCTCTTGGAGAAGCGCCTGGCCTCGATGGCCGCGGTCTCGAAGGATTTGATCTGCATTTCGGCACCGAATCGGCATCGGGCATTAAAGAACATTGTCCCGCTTGGACGAGAAGACAAATGGTGCCGCAGGCCGGGCTCGAACCAGCGACTTCAAGATTTCGATCCCCCGGGCTTGCGCCGCCGGGGACTTCAGTCTTGCACTCTCCCAACTGAGTTACTGCGGCTTAGCCACCCCATAATTGAGGACGATTAAATAATTTGCCTCTTTGGCCGTTCTGAAAGTCTCCTAGGGCGCTCTTTTCAGGAGCAGGAGGCCGTAACGATGCTTCGAACGCAAAAATAGGTTCTAGCCAGCAATGTTGTCATAAATTCTATTTTTTCTCGACATATTTATATAGTCCGGACTACGTAAATCACAACTGGAAATTTTGGGGTAACCAGTATGGTGGAACGAGTCAAATCCCGTAGCGCATTCAGCGCGTCTAGTCGTTCCAAGTTCATTAAGAGAGACAAGGAGGGCGTAGCCTCGACCGTAGGTACCATCATGGCCCTGCTCGTGTTCCTGACGTTCCTGACCTTGTTCACCAACACCTACATCCCCATCTGGATGAAGGAGAACGAGAAGAACCATATGGACGTCGTGCTCAACCAGTTCGGAGATCTAAAGGGCAAGGTAGACAGCCTGGTCGTGAACGCCCAGGTCACCGGGCGCCCGACCATCAACATGTACCAGCCCATCACCCTTGGTTCCGACGGGGTGCCGGTGTTCGCTACGGCCACGGCCGGTTATATGTTCTTGAAACCCAGGGGGCCGATAGACATCGTGCAATCGGGGGTGGCCCAGAACTTCAGTTATTTTATTGAAGGCATAGGCACGCAGACCTTCAATGATTTCGGCGGGGGGTCGATGGAGTTCTACGGTCCGAACCGCTACTATGTCCAGCAATGGTACACTTATGAGAACGGTGCGCTCCTGATCTACCAGGAGGACGGCATGGCCATGAGGGCGAGCCCCTCGCTGATCTTCAGCATGAGCGCCATCGGCGGGCCTGTGGGCGTCCAGTTCGACCAGATAGACATAATAGGGGAGAACAATTCCATCGGGGGGCAGGGGAGCGGTGGTGTGATAATAGACCTGATCTACCACGATTCCCAGACATATGAGGTCTGCACTCCGGGCGGGGATGATGATGGGCAGCTCACCTTGAAGTTCAAGACCAGATATGTGGATGTTTGGCTGGATATAATCGCGGAAGCGGCCAACTCGACCGACGTGAAGATGGTGGAAGGCACGGATTACCTGATCGAAGGGGCGAATGACCCCCTGACCAACGAATACCGGCCCGTATACCTCATCACTCTGACGATATACAACGTTGACCAGTTCACTCACAACCGTGGCTACGTGACCATGGAGCTGGAGTATTAGGGGTGGGAAGATGGAGAACGCGGCGAAGGAACCGGAGAAAGAGCGCAATGGGGTCCTGAGTCCTCAGGTAGAGGAAGACCAGAAGGATTGGTCCACGATCACCACCAGGGAGAAGGTGCGAAACTCATACCTCAAGCTCTTGCGCCGAATGGCGCCCAATCGCGCTAGCCGGGTCATGGTCCCTATGCGCGACGAGTCGCAGTCCGTGCGCCCTGGATCTGCCATCACCATCATTCCTGAGATAACCGATCCGGCCATAGAGGTGCTGGACCAGTACCCGGTGGTCAACGACTACGCCTTCGTGCGCATAACCTACAACAACAATCTGAGCGAATACCTCTACGAGGTCATCGAGCCGATCCTCAGCCGGGAGGAGCAGGAGCTTCTGGACCTGATAAAGGACACCCTCCATCGCACCCTGGGGTACGAGTGGGAGAAGCTGACCCAGCTGGACAAGGAGGAGTACCTGAGGGAGAGCGTGGATAGCTTCATCCGCACCCGGGGGATCAAGGTCGAGCAGCTGGCCAAGAAGCGCATCGGCTACTACATCATTCGCGACTTCGTCGGACACGGGCCGATAGACGTAATGATGCGGGATGACATGGTGGAGGACATCTCCTGCGACGGTTACAACGTCCCCATCTTCATATTCCATGGCAAATGGGAGAGCACCCGCACCAACATCATCTTCACCAACGAGGACGAGCTGAACTCCTTCGTGGTGACCTTGGCCCAGCGGAGCGGCAAGCAGATATCGGTGGCCGCGCCCATTCTGGACGGAACGACCGCGGAAGGGCACCGCGTCCAGGCGACGTATTCCAGGGAAGTTACCACCAGGGGTTCGACGTTCACCATCAGACGCTTCAAGAACAAGCCCTTCACACCCACCGACCTGTTGAGGTACAAGACCGTCTCCCCGGAGATGATGGCCTACCTCTGGATCGGTGTCGAGAACGGGGAGTCCATGATCCTGGTCGGCGGCACAGCCAGCGGAAAGACCAGCGCCCTGAACTCATTGGCCATATTCATTCCGCCGGGCGCCAAGATCGTCACCATCGAGGACACCAGGGAGATCAACCTCCCGCACGACAACTGGATCCCGGGGGCCACCAGGACCGGGGTCGGAGAGAGGGACAAGGACGGCCGGGCGGCCGGAGAGATCGACATGTACGATCTCGTGCGCGCCGCGCTGAGACAGAGGCCGAACTACATCATCGTCGGCGAGGTGCGCGGAAAGGAGACCTACATCATGTTCCAGGCCATGGCCACCGGTCACAGCACCTATTCCACCATGCACGCCGACTCGGTCAAGAGCATGGTGAACAGGCTGGAGAACCCGCCCATCAACTGCCCCAGGATCCTGCTCACGGCATTGCGCAACGTGCTGATCCAATCTCAGGTCAAGGTGGGGAACGAGTTCGTCAGGCGCATGAAGCAGATCGTGGAGATCGTCGGCTTCGAGCCAGAGACCAACGAGCTGATCACCAACACCGTCTACGAATGGGACCCGGCCACGGACCGCTTCATATTCAAGGGGCATTCCTTCCTGTTCGACAAGATAATGGAGATGAAGTCGTTGACCCACGACGAGATGATGGCCGAGTTCGATCGCCGGGTGGAGGTCATGATGTATCTCCTGAAGAAGGACATCCGCAACCACAGGGAGATCTGGAACCTGGTCAATTCCTATTACAAGGACCATGACAAGACCCTGGAACGCATCCGCAAGGACCTGGCGGCCATGGAGGTGAACTGATGGCCGGCGAGTCCAACCTGTTCACTCGCATGGATTCGACCAACAAGTCCTATCTGCGCACCAAGAGCGCGGCGCCCAAGCATGACGCCGGACTAGGCCCGAGGGTGATCAAACTGCCCGAAGGCGCGGTCCCCGATTACGTCAAGCTCACCCCGTTCCAGGAGTTCTGCTGGAGGACCCTGGGCAAGACGGTCACCTCCCGCATGAGGCCCAACCCGAAGCTGGAGCAGTCGTTGCTCCAGGCGCACATGAGGCTGCGCCCGGAGGAGTATACTGCCTACATCTGGATGACCACGTTGATCGTGGGCGTCCTGGCCCTGGTGGGTTCCTTGGTGTTCGGAGGGGTGCTCATCGCCTTCCTGGGCATCGAGCCGGGGATGGTGCTCATCTTCTCCATCATGATCGTGGTCCTGCCGATCGTACTGACGTTCGTGGTCATCGGGGCCATGCCAAGTTCTAAGGCAAAAACCAGAGGGCGTGACATCAACAAGCGCCTGGGAGCGGCCATGAGCTTCATATCGGCCATGGCCAGCGCGGACGTCAACATCGACATCATATTCAAGGAGCTGTCCCGCCAGCCCATTTACGGCGAGATCAAGAACGAGGCGGAATGGATAACCAGGGACACCGAGCTGCTGGGGAACGATATCCTATCGGCGATAAGCAATGCCGCGCAGCGCACGCCGTCCACCCGCTTCCAGGAGTTCCTGCAGGGTGTGGTCACCACCTCCACCTCCGGGGGTCAGCTGAAACCTTACTTCCTGCAGAAGGCGGAGCAGTTCGAGAAGGAGTACAAGTTGGAGATCAAGTCCCAGCTGGAGACGCTCGGGCTGATGGCCGAGACGTTCGTCACCGTGGTGGTGGCCTTCCCCCTGTTCCTGATAGTGATCATGGCCATCATGGCCATAGTCCCGGGGGCGGGCGGCAACACCGATACCACCGTGCTGCTGCTCTGGCTGGTGGTGGGGCTGATGGTGCCGTTCTCCCAGTTCGGCTTCATCTTCTTCATATGGAACATGACCAAGGAGTCGACGATGTGAGGTGAGAAAATGGCTGAGAAGAAATTGTTGGACATCGAGCAGCTCACCCTCAGCAAGAGGGATTACAGCAGAATGCTCCTCATCATCGGCGGCGTGATCATGGCCTTCTTCCTCTTCCTGGCGGTGATAGACGCCATCGGGGGATTGGAGACCGGCCTGGAGTGGATAGACTGGGCGGCGTTAGGGCTCATGGCCCTTTGCGGCCCCTACGGGTTCTATTCCACATACCAGTTCAAGAAGGTCAGGGAGATCGAGTCCCGGCTTCCCGATTTCCTGCGTGACGTGGCCGAGGGCGGCCGTTTCGGCATGACGTTAGCGGAATCCATCAAGGTCTCCTCCCGCGGTCGATACGGAAGATTGACGCCGGAGATCCAGAGGATGGCCTCCCAGATCGATTGGGGCGTACCGGCCACCGACGCCATCCGGCTGTTCATCGATCGGGTGGACACCCCGCTGGTGCGACGCATGACCACCATCGTGATCAAAGCGAACGAAGCGGGCGGGAACGTCGCGGACGTGCTGGACATGGTGGCGCATGACGCTCGCGAGACGTTGCTCAACCGCAACGAGAGGAGCATCGCCATGTCGACCTACACCGTGGTCATCTACGTGGCCTTCGCCGTGTTCCTGGCCACCATATTCATTTTGAACTCCACCTTCCTGCCGAGGATGATCGAGGCCGGCACCCAGATAAGCGAGGACGCCCCGGACATCGGCGGCGTGCCGGTGCAGATCAAATCGGACGTGATCCCGCAGGTGCAGCTGATATTCGTGATATCGGTGGTCATTCACGCCTTCGGGGACGGGATTCTTGCGGGCGTTCTTCAAGATGGCCGCATAGCGAACGGGTTCCGTCATTCCTTCATCATGCTTTTGATAGGGCTGATAGGCACCAGGGTGGTGGGCTGATGTCCGTCAGCGGAAAGGAACCACTGAAAGATCTGGAGCTGCTCATTGAAAAGGGCAACCTGCAGATCGAGAGGTCCAAAAAGCTCACCTTCAAGGACTACTACCTGGAGATGGTGCACCGCCTGTCCAAGAAGCCGGTGCGGGTGATGGTCCCCGCCCAGCTGGAGGACCAGGACCGCCTGAAGGGAAGGATAACCGAGATACCGAAGATACCCGAGAGCTACATCGATGAGGTGGAGATCGCCCCGGTGCTCGACCCCTATTCCTACGTCCGCATCAAGTTCGACAACATCGCCTCGGAATACATTTACGAGGTCATCGAGCCGCCCCTGACCGAGGACGAGGGCATCCTCCTGGAGATGCTGAAGAGCAGCGTGGTGCTCACCATCAACAAGCTGGACGAGGCCAGCGAGCGGGAGAAGGAGAGCGTCCTGCGCGAGGTCACCGACGAGCTGCTGAAGACCATGGAGGTCAGCCTGAACCTGGATTCCCGGGAAAGGATCCACTACTACCTCCGCCGGGACTTCATCGGCTACGGGGCCATCGACGTCATGATGATAGACCCTAACGTGGAGGACTGCTCCTGCGATGGGGTCAACGTTCCACTGTACATATTCCACCGCAAGTACGGTTCGATCCGGTCCAACGTAAAGTTCGAGACGGACGAAGAGCTGGATTCCTTCGTCGTCTGGCTGGCCCAGAAGTGCGGCAAGCACATATCCGTGGCCGAGCCATTGTTGGACGCCACCATACCGGACGGCTCCAGGCTGAACGCGACGCTTGGAAAGCACGTTACAAAGCGCGGCTCGTCGTTCACCATCAGGCGTTTCAAGGAGAACCCGTTCACCCCGGTAGACCTTCTCCGCTTCAAGACCATGAGCACGGAGATGATGGCCTATCTGTGGATATCCACGGAGTTCGGCAGCTCCATGCTGGTCTGCGGCGGCACTGCCAGCGGCAAGACCACCACCCTGAACGCCGTTCTGCTTTTCATACCGCCTCAGATGAAGATCATCAGCATCGAGGACACCAGGGAGCTGAACCTGCCCCATGAGAACTGGATCCCTGGCCTGACCAGGGAATCGTTCGGAGGGCGCAAGAGCGCGGTGGCCGGTTCGGTGGACATGTACGATCTGCTCACGGCCGCCCTGCGTCAGCGGCCGCAGTACCTGATGGTCGGGGAGGTTCGTGGGAAGGAAGCCTACGTGGTCTTCCAGGCCATGGCCACCGGCACCATCTCTTACTCCACGTTCCACGCCGAGGACGTCCAGGCCATGGTGCACAGGATGGAGAACGACCCGATCAACCTGCCCCGGGCCCTGATAACCGCCCTGGACATCGTGATGTTGCAGGCTCAAGTAAAGGTCGGCACCAAGATGACCAGGAGGGTGAAGTCGCTCACGGAGATCGTGGGCATGGACCCGGAGACCGGGGAGCTTATCACGAACTCGGCCTTCACTTGGAACCCGGCGGACGACTCCTTCAACTACAGCGGGCACTCCTACATCTTCGAGAAGGTGCGCACGGTCAAGAGCTGGTCGCCCAGGGAGATGGAGCGCGAGTGGAGGAGGCGCGCGGAGATCCTGGAATACATGAAGAAGACCGGGGTGGACAGCTTCCGCCAGGTGGCCAAGATAATCTCCACCTACTACAAGAACCCGGACAAGGTGATGAAGGAGGTCCGAGAGGTAATGAACCAGGACCAGAAGCTCTGAAACTTCTTATCATAACCTTATTTTAAAATTAAAAATAAAAAAAATTGAAAATGGAAAGGGTTTACTGGGGCTTGTCCCCGGTCTCCTCGGACTTGGGCTCTTCCTTAGGTGCCTCAGGGGTTTCCTCCTTAGGCTCGCTGGAGCGGCGCACTATCCGCCTGAAGGGACTCTTCTTCTCTTCGGCCTTGGGCGCCTCGGAAGGACCTTGCTGCTCGAAGACCGTTCCGCAGCGGTTGCAGATCTTGGAGTCGCGCGGATTCAGGGTCCCGCAGGCCGGGCAGGGGAACACACCGGACCTCCGGCTCATCTCCTCCTTCCTCAGCCACTCCTCGAACGGCAGGTAGTTCGGCTCGGTCTGCAGCCACTCCATGAACTTCTCCTCGGAGTACTTGCTGCCCAGAGCCGCCTTGGCCTGACCCCGGAAGGCCTCGATGTACTCGTCGTACTGCTTCCTCATGGACTCGATGTAGCCCGGGGCCTGGCCGACCTCCACTGGTTCGGTCATGAACTTGGCGCCGCAGTCCGGACAGCTCTCGGCCTTGGATGGTATCCAAGCACCGCACTCGCTGCACTTGGCGGTATCGCTCTCGAACTCCACGCCACACTTCGGGCAGTGCCTGGACGCTTCGGGTATCAACGCGCCGCAGTTGCCGCACTCCACCATGCGTCCCAGGCCCACCCGGTACAGGTACAGGGAGAAGATCACGATGACCGCGATCACGATCGCCACTATCAGCAGATAGACCCATGTGGGTATGGTCTCCGGAGCGAAGGGAGCGATTATGTCTATGTTCACCTCCTCGGTGAACTCACCCTCGATCGTGTCCACAGTCACCTGCAGCCTCTGCGTCCCTTCCTTTCCGGAGGGGACCAGCACCCAGCTGGTGAACTGCCCGTTGGCGTTGGTGGTGGCGGTGTACTCGCTGGTCAGCGGCAGGCCATCGCTGGTCACTATCAGGACCTTAACGGTCTGACCGGCCAGCGGAGCGTTGCTGCCGCTCTGGGTGACCACACCTTGCACGAATATGCTGGTGCCCGGGGCGTAGTCGTACTTGTTGCCCAGGTTGATGCTGATCACCGGGCTGGGCACGACGACCGCGAAGTCGATGTCCAGGACGTTGTCGCTCTGGTCGGAGTCGGCTCCGGCGTCCACGTCCACTACGAACGAATAGTTGCCGGAGGTGACGTTGACCACGTAGGAAACGTTGTATGGCATGCTTTCCCCGGCCTCGACGTTGACCGTCTGGGAGAACAGGAGCATGTCGATGGTCTCGTTGACCAGGGACACGCTGACCTTGATGTCCGTTCCATCGATGATGCCGATGTTGTCCAGATCGAACAGCACGAACACCCTCTGCCCGATGGTGGCCGAGGTGATGTTGAGACCGTTGTACTGCACCCTGCCGTTCAAGGCGGCCATGTCCGGACGGTTGTCGATCACCTCGATCGTCTGCGAGGCCCAGTTGTTGGCGTTCACGGGGTCGTCCATCTCGGAGATGTGGGTGACCGTGCCGTTGCTAACCGGGTTCACTATGGCCATTATGGTGTTGTCCTGGTACAGGCCTTCGCCCGGAACGATCTGGGCCTGCCATTGGGCGCTTACGGTGACCAGGCTGCCGGCCGCCAGGCCGGAAACGCTGATAACGTCGATCAGTTCCGCCTCGTTCAGCCAGAAGGCCACGACGAAGGCGTCGGCCGGCGATTCGCCGATGTTGTAAACATCGACCAATATGGTCACATCGCTGTTGACGTACGCGCTACTGGCACCGAGGCCGCCTACCGTGAACCTTACGCTGGACGCTAACAGGTCCGGGTAATCTCTAATCAGTACGTTCAATGAGGCTTCGTTGTTCGCCTCGCTGCTCTCGGTTATCACGTCTTCCTCGTCCACGACCACGGTTACGATATGGGTTCCGGCCGTGGATGGCGTCCAAGTGATGGTTACTACTCCGACCTCACCGGTGGGCAGGTTGTTGATCTGCCTCTTTCCGATGAGGGCGGTTCCGTCGTAGAAGCTCACGTTGAAGGCGGAGATCGCGTTGTCACCGATGTTCCTCACATTGGCGGATATGGACGCCACCTTGTCCCGGATAGGAGAGGTTGGGTCTACCGTAATATCGGCTGATTGCACAGTCAGATCAGGAACCCCTTGAACGTTGACGGTGGTGTAATTCAGATTGTTCTCCTCGTTCAGCTCGGGAATCTGGTCCAGTGGATCGACCGTGACGCTCAGGTTGTGGGTTCCGAGCGGGTAGGTGGCTACCCAGATCACGGACACGGTCACGTTGGACAGGGCAGGGAGCTCCTCTATCAGGTAGTCACTGATCAGCACCTTCCCAGCGCTGCTGGTGTCCTCGAACCGTATCAAGATGTCGTAGGCGGTCACTACTCCGATGTTGTTTATAATTGTGGAGAGGGTGACATTGCTACCCCTGAGCGGTTCGTCCTCAGAGACGAAGAAGGGCGGGTCGACGTCAGGAAGGGCGGAGGATATGTCCAGTCTTATCGCGGCATCGCTGCGGACCAGCGGCACGTCCGGACTGTAGGCTACCTGAGCCACCTTGTTGACGTCGGAATCATACCTCTCGCCTAGGAACCAGTGCGTGGCGTTCAGCTCGTAGTAGCCGCTGACCACGGACCCGTGACCGGAGGCGGTTATGACGTCGCTGAGCGCCCGGAACCGCCAGGCCCCGGTATCATCAGTGAGCCCGGAAGCGTAGACGGCCTGGTCGACGAAGCTCCTGGCTTCCACGTAGGCGCCTGGGATCTTGTGCTCTCCAGTGCCATCGTACACCGAGGCGACTATCCAGCTGTAGAGGGTTACTACCGCACCATCCTTTGGAGATACGGCAGGCACACCGTTGATGCTGCAGCCAGTGAGCTCAGCGGTGGATGTTCCGCCGAAGTAAGACCATGCCCGGCTGAACGTGGTGTTGATGGCCACGAGCTCGGACGAGGAGCTTGCCGGAGCCTGCATGTCGCCCATGACGAACGACTCCTCCATGTGGGCCATCGAGCTTTCGTCGATTATAAGGACGACGTTGGCTCTCAGGGTGGAACTGCTGAGTATCAGACTTCCGTTATCGAACAGGTATATGCGGAGCACGAAGTTCGAGTCGACCACGGAATTGTCCAGGACCAGGGTACCGTTGTCCCTGACCACGATCTGAATCGGCTGATTGGTCGATATCTGGCTCATGTACAATTGCATATTGGCCAGGGTGAGGTGTCCCTCGCCCTCCACGATGATGTTGGTCTGCCAGAGCAGGTTGTTTGGTATGACATCCGTACCGATGACCACCAGGTCATTGGTGCTGCCCTCCAGAATGACCACGAGGGTGCTGGAGGCGACATTGTTCGAGTAGTCATATTCCTCGACAAGGTTCGGCTGGTTGACCGTCACGTAGATCGGATAGGTACCTATCTGGACCGGGGTCCAGATCAAGTTTGTAACGTTCGTTCCGCCTGCGGCAACGTTGATCAGCGAGCTGCCGATGAGCACTCCGCCGGTCGACGGGTTACCAAGATAGTACCTGACCACGGCGCCTTGGGCCACCGCTCTGCCCTCAACATTGCTGACGGTGACGTTGATGTACATTTCCTGCTGGGCGACACTGGGGTTGCTGGAGAACGAGATAGAGGTGCCATCGACCGCCAGGTCAGGCAGGTACTTCAGGACCTGGACCTGCGCAGTGAGCACGTTGTTCTCATCGTACTCCATTACCTGACCCAGAGCGTCGGCGGTGATGACGATGCTGTGCGTTCCAGGAGTGGTGTAGTTGCTCAACCAGACGAGACTGAGATCCCTGGTCTCACCTGGCAGCAGGTTCGTGATCGAGATGGTTGCCAGTTCCGTGCCGTTCACCCCGAAGGAGTCAACAACCGTAATGATGAACGAGCTCGCAGTGGTCAGACCATTGTTCGTGACTTGGAAGCTGAAGGTGACCTCGTCTCCCTGGTATATAATGGCCGGATCGGTAGAGAAGTTGATAACTTGGACATCCGGAAGGTCTAGCTCTAACTCCTCAAGCACGAAGAGCATGTCCATCGATTGATCTTCCTCGCCGATTATCGGGTACGCGTTGAACCAGGAGTAATCCGGCGATGGCATGATGTGGACTGCGCTGGCGTTGAGATAATCAACGTTTATGATGTACCCGGGTATGGCAAAGGAATTGTTGATCCATTCCGAGTTTATCACGTCGGTCAGCAGGGGTATCAAAGCCTGTCCAGCAATGTCGGTTATCTTGAAGCTGGTAGCGTCTCTGCCCAGATAGTCCAGAACTCCCTGCGGAGGAACGGTGTTGTTTGTACCGTCGTAAACGTAGGAGGCGGGAAGCCCACTTAGGGATTCGGT